>Ga0123355_10013119_pt1 | contig 12873 bp, 7 predicted proteins | sample TergutEmb28metaG_3_FD_89872 | JGI IMG/M metagenome (GOLD analysis project Ga0123355, IMG submission 89872) | Embiratermes neotenicus P1 segment gut microbial communities from Petit-Saut dam, French Guiana - Emb289 P1 | ecosystem: Host-associated > Arthropoda: Insects > Digestive system > Gut ...
AATATGTTTTTATATACAGAAGGACACATTTATAAATATATATATATATATATATATATATATATATATATATATATATATATATATCTGCTTTTCGTAACACAGATTTACAAACAACCTTTACTGTTGGCACGACTGTTTGTTCTGTAACCAAACCGAATTCTTTTTAGCCGCATTGTGGCAGGATGGAAATATTTACTCACACCATCCCAAGGGATGAGGTTAGGGGAGGGGAGAGATTGAATTCGTAATCGTCCGCCCCTCCCTCCTATACAAGGACCTCACTCACTCACTTATCCCACGGAGCAGAGTCATTCTTGAGTAGCTGACCAGTTCTCAGCTAGTCAAGAAATTCCCCGCATTTTATGGAACCAGCTGGTTCATTACCGCGGTTACAAGAGCCCACCAACTGTCCTTATCTTGGGTCACATCAATCCAGTCCATACCCCCGCTTTCCACTTCCTGAAGATCCAACTTAATATTATCCTACCACCTACGCCTGGGTCTTCTAAGTGGCCTCTTTTCCTCAGGTTTCCCCACCAAAACCCTGTACGCACCTTTCCTCTCCCCCATACGTGCTACTGCCCCCGCCAATCTTATTTTTCTCGATTTGATCACCTGAACAACATTTGGTGAGGAGTATAGATCAATAACCTCATTATGTAGTTTTCTCCACTCCCATGTTACCTCATCCTTAGTCTCAAATATTTTCGTCAGTACCCAATTCTCAAACACCCTTATCCTACGTTCCTCCCTCAATGTGAGCGACCAAGTTCTGCACCCATACAAAACAACGGGCAAAACTATAGTTCCATATATCTTAATCTTTAAGTTTTTGGATAGCAAACTGGAAGACAAAAGATCCGGCACTTGAATGATAGCAAGCATTCACTGCTTTCATTCTGCTCTTAATTTCTTCCTGAATAAAATTTTAATTAGTTAGGGTTTTTCTCAAGTATTTGACCTCTTCCACCCGTTCAAGGGAACTGTTATCAGTCTTTATATTGTGACTTCGTCCTGCATTCAGATCTCGAGACATGCCATGTACTTAGTTTTATTAGCATTTACTTCTAGTCTAATCTCCTTACTCAGCAATACTAAAGCTTCTCTGTTTTTCTGTACAGTATGTATTCTTTTCCCCCAGTATATTAACACCATCAGCATAAACTAGAAGCTGGTGTATATCATTTAATTTCATGCCATCCAGGTTTACCTGACCCCTCCTAATGGCATACTCAAAAGCAAAGTTGGAAATTATTGACGATAAAGAATGTCCTTTTTTCAAACCATTCTTAATAGGAAACATGTCAGACAAATGTTTGCCTACCTGGACTCTGCTGTCGGTTTCATTCAGACACATTTTTATTAGCCGTACCAATTTCATGGTGATACCAAACTCAATGAGAATAGTATGCAAGACCTCACTGCTAACAATCATAAGCTTTCTTGAAGTCTGTAAACAACTGATACACTGCTTCATAAACAAGGACCTCAGTAGCCCTGATTCAAATAATTTTAACCTAACGGCTTGCCCGTTCAGTGAGTTCAGATAAAGCATTTGGCTCCTATATATAACATTTTAGCTGACCAATTACGATAGTATATCGGGTTTTTGCGACTTACACAATAACAGAACCATTTTAGGGGGATGAGACCGACATATTCAACTTGTGGTGAAATGAAGACAATTGATTTAATCACAGTGTGTAGGATTGGTGACAAAACGGCAGCGTTCAAGTCAGCAGTGCATCTGATCTCTGGATGTGTTCAAGAACGTTATGTTAGTTATTTCATTTACGTATGGTTTATTTAACGATGCCATCAGTTTCCCATACTGCAGAGATTATGACTATACTTGACAGAAGGCATGAATGAACATATAATGAAAACAGTTATATACGTCAGCACTACGTATTTATATAAACATAGGCTAAATGCTTCGACCCATCATTAGGTCACCCTCAGGCCTACGGCAGACTAAGTCATTGGCGCTGTGTGTATATTGGGATCTCAATATGTTTGACAGTCGTAAGAATACATAAATAAATATATTCTTACCAGATTTTATGTATTCTTACGCCTGTCAAACCTATTGGGATCCCAATATACACACAACACCAATGACTTAGTCTGCCGTAGGCCTGAGGATGACCTAATGATGGGTCGAAACATGTAGCCTATGCTTTAATAAATAAGTAGTGCTGACGTGTATAATTGTTTTCATTTTATGACTATGATGCATAGTGAGTGGTGGATTAGGAAGTATGTGGAAGGTATGAATAGAAACACGAAAGCGGGGTCCGACCGAACGTCACTACTGTTATTGAGCCGTTACTCAATGCATACAATGTTTAACCTCTCGTGGTCATAGCCGACGGAACCAAAACTTGTGCCGTACCGCCATGTTCCGTCACGACATGTACATGCGGAAAACACTTCACAATTCGATCATCACATTCACATCCACGTGGAATCTCGGAATTCGTGTTTTTACTATGCGCAGTAGACCGAACGCAAACTGAAGTAACTTCTCCCGGAATTCGAACGTCTGGGAGTACCAAGTCTGCGTTATAAAACAGTTTATGCGCATTTACTGAAAGGAAAAAAAGTGTTCTGTAAGATACACGTGTGTAACCACGTGCATCCGCACATTCAGAGTCAAATAGGATTAACCAACTGGGCACTGTGATGTGAGAATATAGACCTAGCACATATTTAGAAGGGGGGGGGGGGCCTCTTTCGTATTTCGTCCCTAACGTTTGGGGGCAAGGAAAGTTTGGGCCTGTAAAAGCCCTCCCCGTATATTCAACTTCATGAAACACAAATTCGTGTGACGAATATTTAAATGATGTTCCGTACATAACGACATACTCATTTCGTATTGCGTGTATTTAGTGTCACACCTGCTAGTATTTTATTCCGTCAGACTTAAGCTCACCCCTGGGTTACTATGTATCCCTACCAAACCGAAAACCAACCAAAATTTTACAGTCTACAAATAGCTGCATATTTTTACAAAGTCTGTTACCACGAATCATTTTAGGGTGTAGTAGTAAAGGACGGTAGTGTCTTCCCAACTCATTAGTTCGCGCGTGCGTCATATCATTAGTGACAGTAAAAAAAAAGGTACGGCGCTGGGATATCCTCAAAACGCAACATGTTCATACTAATATGATATTAAATAATGTACGTCAGCACAACTACTTTATTACACAAGGTAATTACATAGGCTACATGTTTCGACAATTAATCAGTCATCTTCAGGCCTGTTTTGTGAAAATCGGTGTGCTTGTTCAGAAGTTAACACGCACAGAGAGGATGTTAATCTGAGAGCCTACTGCCTCCCTTTTTAGGAAGAAAAAGAGGCGAAATTTGGATTTCCAGCGTAGTATACACTATCACCAGAAAATACCACACCTTTTATACTGTACAGGAAAACGATCTCTTTTTTTTTTTTTTAATAATGATGTAGATACATATACACATACACGTTGTGCGCAAAATGCAGATTCTAATGTATCAGAATGTGGTACTATGTAAACTCTGTGCTTTTAATGATCTTCATAGTGGTTTTTAATGCTTCAAATTTCTGTTGTCGCACGTCGTCGCATATCGCATTACAAACCTGCCGTTAACCGATCTGGCTTTATTTTTAACGCATGATTTGCACCAGCTGACTCACTGATGACCCCAGATCTGAACCAAGGAACATCTGGTTCGTTTCGCCACAGGAAGTGTGCATTGCTAAATGTTATATTGCCAGTCACTACGAGACATAACCTCAATTCAGAGAAAGTAGAAGCTACTGACCGATAAGCCTGCAAATGTAGCTAGTGATGTTCTCTGAAGCGTTGTGGTTCTTTATTTCACCACACTGAGTCGTATTTATTTTTTATTTATTTATCTGTCTGTAGTTTATTTAAGAAACTTATCAGTAACTTAGACAGTGCAGTGTGTCGGTTTATGGGATTATGGTAAATAAGGAATTGGAGTGGACGTGGAAAGATACATTCCAGGCTAATTTTGAGGTATGTTCCAAAATTTTCGTGGAGGTACGGAGAAAAACCAGGTACAGTAACCCCACGCCCAACTCGGCTAAACTATAGGCGGTGAGAAATAAATATACAGGGGGAGGAAAAGTGCTGAAAGCCGAAATACTAGTATTTAAATATACGCGGGTAAACGCGAGCGGTTGCTGTCGCAACCGTGGCGGAAACTGGTAGCAGCAGCTGCCCAGGAACTGTGCATTAAATGTTAAATGTCCAAAAATGTATTCTAACAGGTGTGGGTGTATAGACGTCCGCATTCACGTAACCGAATTTTTCCCTTAAGACATATGCCCAACGCGATTTTGTCTAGCACGCCGCGATCACACCCTCTTAACTCCGCGTTGGTCGAGGAATCGCTGCAATATATTTACAAGCTTCGAGATATATATATGCACTTTTCAGGTTCAAGGAAAATATATTGATACACATAAACAATAAGATATAAGAATATCGATTTATTTTTTAAAGAATTTAATTGTTGAATGTTTTGTTAGTTTTCAGGTTGCCACGTCGGTTGTTGATTAGACGCTGATTTTATTTTGGGTTTCTGCACCGTATTGTGGTTAAATGTTCCGGCGTTTTGGAAGAACCTAACTGTCCCCATCTTCAGGGCGACCGAATTCATTCAAGTGAATGTTTCCACTTGAATGGATTCCGTCGCCCTGACAATAGAAGCAGTACGTTTCTCTGAAACGTCGGAACGTTTAACCACTACACGGTTCAGAAATCCAAAATAAAATCGCCATTTGAATGTTTTATGCTCTTGTTAACCCGTTGCGCAATCCTGGCCACAACTAAATACACGTAATTTAAGTGCTACAAGTATGGACGAACATAATTTTACCCAGATTTCGTTGCATATTCAGGGCAGTTGTGGCACCTGTTCAGTGTATGTTTTCTGCTGATCCTGCCGAAGTATTCGCTTGCTGGCGTTTATGTGTGTCGACATGTATAAGCCTGTTTGTGTGTATGTGCGTGCGAAAGAGAATGAGTAATGCCTGTTTTTACCGTTTCACATTCACTCGTGTTTTAGACGCATTCGAAAAGTTGCAGAAATTAGTTGTTTTGTCGTTGCTGCCCGTCCGTCAGCGTGAACAGCACGGCTCCCAATTTATGGATTTTCGTGAAATCTTATAAGTATTCTGGACTTTATCAACATTTGTCGGAAAAGGTCAAGTTTTGTTAAAATCTGACATTATTAGGTACCTTACTTGAGTATCTGATTGCGTTTACGATAACACCTTGCCGATACTTCACGAAAAGGAAAAAAAGTTCAGACAAGAGATGCAGAGAAAATCAAAACACACATTTCATATCAAATACATGTCTTCCAAAATTGTGAGTTTTAAGGGGTAATTACGAAAAATGCACACAGCCAGACAGGCCACAGATGTAACATAGTATGTGCCAAAAAAAAAAAAAATGCCGTTTGCATTAACACGAACATATAGCTATCAAGTCATAATAATTGTTTATTGCGTTCGATGAGGTGAAACTGTGAGGGTATGAAGCAGTTTGCATGAAGGATTATTAAGGCAAAAGTACATACAGTCTTAATATTTAATACGCATTGCTTTAGACTTGATTGTAATTACGTAAAAACGTGGCGCCACATAGTGTAGATTCAAATTTTTTGTGGTTTGACGTAATAATCAGTTATGTAAACTCTGTCTTGATACGCCTGTTCTTATGGAGTTAGCGACTTTTTCTGTTTTCATTTACATACCACAGAGTAAAGGAAAATAAAAAAAAAATCAGTTATAATATTTCATATATGTTGCTTATATCTAGGATGGATTCTGGTGTATATATAAACTATACACATACCTACAAATTGTGTACGAACTACTGTTTATAGATCAGAAATTACAGAATGTTTCGACATTGACTTTTACAAAATCATCGTTCTCCAAAGAAGTATAACAGCGTACCCCAGCAGTAGTAATCATGTGCTGCAATATATGTAGAGTCCGTGAGCAACAACAAAAAGGGACCCCCATGGTTGAATGGTATGACTACTTGAGAACAGTCCAGAGTGCAAAATCCGAATGCGATTTATTGTTACATTGTACGTAAATTCCATGTCGCTTTATATTGGCAAAAATGTGCTACCGGCCTTTCATCTTTTCATCACATCTGAGTTGCATCCGGACCAGCCACAGTTGAAACGACCTTCAGGGTGAAGTTCAGTACTACTACTTTATCAGGCGTTTCGTGAACTGGCTGAGTAATCCTGAACAGGTTCTTTGGCGTTACCTGTAAATGTCTTACGCCACGTAGGGTGTCTGATTCATATTCCAAAAGTCATCTGTTTGAATCCCGAGGGCGCGTATCTTAACCGATTATCTTGGTTATTGCAATCATTACAATAAATCTAGGAAGACGTTGTGACCCTGCTGTCATGGATGTGTAATGTCAGAGCGCGGTCCACAACGGAAAACGCGACGCTTGGTGCTGGACGATACGAAGTTTTGATGTCCAGCCAAGGAACTGAGCAGAATGACCAAAACAGATCTAATCGAGAAGATTGGAACCAGGTAGCAAAATCAAAGCATAAATTGTCCTGAGGTGTAAATTGATCTTTCCGAGCTCTAAACAAACATACTGACAAAAATATTATCCCTATTATAACGTGTGCGCAGTGAAACCTGGTAATCGTATAAAAATTGGATGCATAGATCAGCTTTTCTCCAGTTTCTTGTAGAGAAAAACTCGCCTCATGATACTCCATAGCTTGCACCGTTATAAAAGAACACCCTAAGCAATATGGTCATGGACAGCATTTTAATCATGCTGTGCCCGAAGATAACATCCGAAACCATTCGAATACGAAGCAGAAATACTGTCTACCACACGGCGTTTGGTTGTGCACTTACTTTTATTTCCGATTGGTTAGTCAATTGAGAAATTCCCGAAAGACATTGGGTTAAGAATTATTTCCAGTGCAGTGGATATTGTATTCGCAGAAAGGCTGGAGAAATATATGTCAAGTAAATTTCGTTCTCTTTAACTCGTTCATATCTTTTTGAGCCGCTCGTGACGTTTCCTTTGAAGTACTGTGAAGTGAATAATGGACAGTTTACTTCACGAACTTCACTATTTTAATTTCAGGAGAAAGAATCAAACTCTTCAGTGCATCTCCCCCCCCCCCCTTTTAAGTGTACACTTCACTCTTAACCCGCTAACGTGGAAAATATGGTGAGCTCCTAATAATGCCAGTAGATGACAGATGGGATTTAACTCGGCGATTAAATGGTTAATCAGTTCCACCAGTACCTAAGAACAAGTACGCAGCAGAACAGGCCTGCTCAACCCGTAGCTCGACACGACACAATCTTCCGTTGCCCAGGAAACGTTTGAAATTGTAGTCTTCCCTTGGAAAAACCGTGACAGAACACCGAAGCGATTTTGAAAACTTATATGAGCTGTTTATTTATGAAGACATATTACATTTATAATTCGTTTTGTAAAAATGCACTAAAAATAGACACAAACCTGGGTTATCTGTTGTAATTTTTATAATTTTGCTGTTATTTTCAGTATATTTTTATTGCACATGATGTATAGACAAACACAAACACACGGGTAAAGGTATAGTGTAATTATACGTGTTCTTTTTAGTTCGTCGTTCTGTGTGTTGCGCGCCCGCAGACCAAATTTTGCTGAAGTTGCCCGCACCACATAGAAAAAGTTAAGCATGCCTGCTACAAAACATTTTCTTACATCCCTCCAAGCGTGAATATAAGAAGAGAGAGTCCCCTCCCCCAGAAATAGCCGCACAGAGCAGTGCGGGTAGCCCTATAAACGAGGCTGTTCGGCATTTCTCAGTAACACGGTCTGGGATACGTCATTTCCTAGTAAATAGTGACTAATAAGGCATGCTGTAGAGCTTTTCTTTCTCAATCTGTATTCCGGTGAAAGATTTAGTATTAGTAGCAGTGTGGTACACGTCTTTGCCGAATTCAGTGTGTGAGTTTGTGCATGTGTGTGTATGTTTTTTTTTTCCTTTCCCACCAGTTTGAGTTTATAAAATATCACAAGCGCCAAGTGCTTCGAGTCCACGTTAGGTTCATAAAGAAATGCGACGAAGTTATGATTTCAAATTCAAGTTGAAAGTGGTACGTGAAGCAGAAGAAACAAACAACTGTGTTGCTGCGAGAAAGTTTAACGTTACCGAAAACAACGTAAGACGATGGCGACAGCAGAAAAATGATTTGTTAAATAGTAGTGGCACAAGAACAGCATTCCGAGGACCAAAAAAGGGAAGATTCGACGAAATCGAAGTAGAAGTTGTAAACTATATCACCGATATGAGGAGGGAGGGGTTTCCCATTACAAGGGAGTCAGTTCAATTTAAAGGAAGGGAAGTTGCTCGGAATTTAAGCATAAGCCAGTTCAAGGCAAGCGCGGGTTGGTGTACAAGAATGATGCGCCGAAATGGGTCAGTGCTGTTTGTATTATATTTTTCAGTTTTCTGAGTTTTATCTCTTAAGTACCCGAATGGGAAGGAGGCAGTCGTTGAATATTAGGAGACGCCTTGTACTGGGGATTATACTGTTCGTTTGATTTCACTCTTGCATGTTGCCCCGTCTGTTATTACAGTCGAGGGCTGATAACTTGAAACACGGCTGCCGAAGCGGGGTAAATAGGTGGGAAAGGGAAGATGCGAGTTTGGGTCAGTACCTGTTTGAAAATATAGCGTCAGGCAGAAATCCGTTCCAAACAGCCCGCATTTTTTAAATACTTTGCAGGTTCAAGCTGTCAGTCCTAGACTACGTCGCCTCGCTGTTATTTCGTTCACGGTGTCGCCGTCAACGGTTCATATCACCGAACCGTAGAGTTTTGCGACAGATGTACTGAATATTACCAGCACAGGTGTCCTCTCTTCGGTATATGATGGTTTCCCATGTCGGCATCATAATAGTAGTTAGGCATGTAGTTAATACAGCTGCAGAGCTAAGACAATTCCGAACTGAACTCATAAAGCCCGTTCCTACTGCATAGAGGTACAGCGCGACATCTATTATTATTGTTATTATTATTATTATTATTATTATTATTAACTTCACTGAAAAACAATACTTAGGTAACGCTTCTTTAATGTTTTCGCATTGTTGCCGTGTTTCTAGATACTGACTTACAAACAGCATTTCACACAAAGACATCTGTAGTTTGGGATGTGACACTGCACCTGGTACGAATGACGTTTTCATAGGAACCTGCTGCCTCTATCAGGGCTCCTCTGAAAGATCGATATGTTATCTACCAGACTACACGGCCTCCCGTCCCGTGTTGGAAGTGTAGCTAGCGCTGTGAGAATCTGAAATCACACACTACTTCGTCCAAGGTGTAGATGTGTTTATGATCTCACATTCCTAGCTCCAGTGGTTGATTACTTACAGCCATGGGCATGTAACCGACAGGAGACGAAACATTTGCATTGCCTCTCTTGTTGTTTTAGATTCAACAAATAAAAATACTTTCTCAGAAGTTAACTTCATTGTGTGAGTTCGCCTTCTTGTTATCATTGACCGTTGGGGGAATTTAAAAGAAGTACGGAAGTATGGTGGCCACAACTGACATAATATTCGTGTAAAATTTCTTGAACTCTGTCAGTTTATTTCAGAAGATTAAATGAGGACGCATACGTACACACTCACGCGCACACACAAGCAAGCACACAGACAGTTTGGTAATCACTTGCTATTCCTTTCAAGCCAGAAAATTAGGCTAGTGTTGGCTTAAACTTGACAGCTGGAATAATACGGTGTAAATTAGAGGTACTGGTGCGATTAAACGCTGGAACGGGGAATTGAGTCGCACCCAGATCCTGTAACGCAGTGCTTGTACGTCGCTGGTACACGTAGTACGGTACTGGCAGGAGTAAGAAATGATTTGACTACGGGTGTTCTGCATGGGTCCGCGGCAGGAAACTGGAAGCGTGAGGGATAGATTAGAAGAGTTGTTCTTGTGCCCAATTGGCACCATGAAGGCTCATATACATCCGTTCGTATTTCGGGGACATAATTTGAATGCAGGAGCGCCTGTGGGCTTTGTAACAGCGGTCACGAGATTATTATTGCAAGCGTGAAGTGAATTAATGCGAGCAATTAGTACTTGAGAGTCAGCTGATGAGATTTGATATAATGTATAAGCTGAACTTAACACTGAAGTTGGGTGATAATCTGAAGTTATTTTGAGACGTGAATACGTTTGTAGTAGAGGATTTTCGATAGTCTAATTGCGCGGTTTTCAGATTATGACGCTTCGAACGTTCTTGTAAAATCAAGCGGGCCTGAACTAGTTCAGCATTTATGCCGGGCTAACATAGCGTCATATAATGAAACCCAGCCGGTCCCAATGGCCGCGCGGTCTAAGGCGTAGGTCTGCGGCCGCTTGCCTGCTGGCATCGTGGGTTCGAATCCCTCCGGGGCATGGACATTTGTCTGTTGTGTGTGTTGTCAGGTAGAGGTCTCTGTGGCGGGCTGGCCCCTCGTCCAGGGAAGTCCTACCGACTGTGGTGCGTCGTTGTGTGTAACTTCGAAACCTCATGAATGAGGAGCCAGAATAAAGCAGGCTGAACCGTTGGGCGACGCCTGCAGCAAATAGACAGCGTAGCAATTTAGGTCAGAATAAAATACCTATTTAGTTTCCAAAGACTAGGTGGTATCGTGAATAAGAAAAAAAATATATAATGAAACCGCATTATATTCCGTTACTGTCAACAATTAGAGATAAGCAATTAAATTTTCAATATTATACACTTTTTCTTTCCTCTGCTCATTCGGCCCAAGTTACAAGGCAGAATTTACCCGGTAACATAGTATATGGGTGCAACAGGACTGGTAACATGCTTTTCTAACTGAGATTTTCTTAAGGTAGCATTTCCCAACCTCTTGAACTCCATGGATCGCCTAAGCAACCCCTCCTGACCCTGCGGATTGTCTGCCCTCTAACAGGTGTATTGTACACAGTATTTTCGTCCCACTGAGTCGCCAACTACAATTCGACAATAAAAAAAAAAGTTGTGTGAAAATACAGAAGACACATTTGGAAATATACGCATGACAGTTCCGGCACGTTACCTGTTCTTTTTTTCTCTAGATTATTTTTCCAAATTATCTCCTAAACGGCACATTTTCCCTACAACTTTTGTCTGAAATATTTGTCGTTCTTAGAAGAACTGTGCGAGATATGATCAAACATGTATACTGGTCTTCACGTAAAGTACCCGTTATTCTTTTCCGATTTTAATGAAACTTGAATTTTCTCGACAGATTTTAGAAAAATACTCAAATATCAAATTTCATGAAAATCCGTCCATTGGGAGCCGACGGACTGACGGACATTACGAAGCTAATAGTCGCTTTTCGCAATTTTTCAGTCGCGCCTAAAAGTCAATAATTAATATTGCGCTTAAGTCTCCTTATAAAAAACAGACAAACATATTCACGCGTAACCATTCATCGTTACTGGATACGTATTCGAATAGGCGACATCGAACTAGCTTACACGGGCCTACTGGCTGCAAAAAAAAGTCACTGTTAAAGCTTCTATTTATTTATTCGTTTGTTCATTAATTAATTGTGTTGTTTTTCGTACGACAGGTTCCTAGCCTCTTCCAAAGCGAATTCTCTACATTCTACGGTCAAGTGCTTCCTCTTTCAGTTTCCAGTATCCTCTCTTTTCCTTAAGGTTATCTAGTAGCTGCTTACGTCTTCTTTCTCTCTTCCCGTCACTTTCTATTTTCTCTATATCTTTCCTTCAATAACGTGTTTTAGGCAGCTCCCGCGCAAGATGTGACCAATCCGTTTAGCCTTCGTTTTGTTTTTAGGATATTCCTCTCCTCCTTGACTGTATGTAATACTTCATTTCTCACACGTTCGGTCCATTTGGACCGAAACCTTCTGTTACAGACACGAAAAGAAAATTGTGTGTAGTCCATATCTAATATTCATATTCATATGTGTGTATATATACGCGTATGAATGTGTGTATGTATGTTTATTACGGACATTACACACACACACACAATGGAAACCTGAGGCCAAAAAAACCCCACCGAGAACAACAACCCGAAGAGAAACCAGAAGACGCCGAACATACTAACCCAATAAACCACGCACCCCCAAACCGTATTGAAAACAACCATGACTGAAATTTACCTCACCATCAGTCTTTCTACACACAGCGGGGATGACACACCTCAGAATTACACATACCCATATATTACATGTTACAGCGTTGCATTTTAACAAACACAGCAGGCTCCCTTCCAACGCAGTCTGTGACACCCTTACCTCGGTAACGATAACACTTCCAAACAGTTTGTTGGATGTAAATTTCTCCTGTTTTAATTTTCATGGAAACCGTTCAGCGGTTCTTGAGTCGTATGCGTACAAATGGGCGGGAAGAGAGCGTGGTAGACTCTCCTCAGAAATGCGAACACAGCTACAAAAGAATGAGATGCAGTCTGAAAGAATCTCCACGGACCGTGTTGGCGCTCTACATACGTACATACACATTCTGACAATTATGTAATGAGACTGAGGTTATAGAATAAAACTGGAACAAAAGTCTAGCGTACTGTCTGTATTTTATTCAAAGTACATCCCTTCTGCATAGATACAGCGAGTGGCACGATCTAGCAAAGACTGGAAGGACTTCTGCACGTCTTCTTGTGGTATGGCCCGAAGACTCGATGTCACAGCTGCTTGGATGTCTTGAACATCTTCAAACAGACGCCCTTTCAATGGTAACTTCAGTTTGGGGAACAGAAAATAATCACAGGGGGATAAATCAGGGGAGTAGGGCGGATGATGGA
>Ga0123355_10013121_pt1 | contig 12873 bp, 9 predicted proteins | sample TergutEmb28metaG_3_FD_89872 | JGI IMG/M metagenome (GOLD analysis project Ga0123355, IMG submission 89872) | Embiratermes neotenicus P1 segment gut microbial communities from Petit-Saut dam, French Guiana - Emb289 P1 | ecosystem: Host-associated > Arthropoda: Insects > Digestive system > Gut ...
ATTGAGTACAAACCTGTGTTGTGAAATATTATTTGGAGAAAAAGAACATTGTAATAAACTGTGTTTATATTATGTTTTTTTTACAATGGGGTCATATTGACCCCATGGTACTGTTAACGTAACTTTTTTCATGGTACCAGAGCAGGGTTAAGAATGAATGGAGCTATAGCGCTACTATTATTTTTCTTTTCTTTCTTTTACTTCTTTTCTTTCTTTTCTTATACCTTCATGTCGTGACCGAAGACAAATTTATTATTCACAATCAGGTAATACGATTCTTTTATTTTGAGTATCATGAAGAAACAGAACAGTAAATATTGCCTGTTTTGTGTATGTTTGTGAAGCTAGGTCTTTCTGACTGTGGATGGAACATAAGAGGATAGGGTGTTGAGGAAGATATTTGGGTCTAGAGGGACAAGTAACAACGGAATGGAGAAGACTAGATAGAGAGGAACTTTATGACCTGTACTAATCACCAAAATTATTCGGGTTATCAAATTAAGAAGAATGAAATGGGCTGGGCATGTACCACTTCGGTGGGCGAGGAAAGGTGCGTACAAAGTTTTGACGGGGAAAACTGAGAGATAACTTGGAAAGCCTAAGCTTGGAAGGAAGGATAATATTAAAAGTGATATTCAAGAAATTGGATGACTGGTATGGATTGGATTAATCTGGTACAGGATAGAGACAGCTGACGAGCAATTGTGAATGTGGATATGTACGTGCGGGTTTTATAAGATACGAGAAACTAATGACTAGCAGAGGACCTGTTAGCATTTCAGGAAGGAGTTTTCTGCATGGGGTTATTTGGTTGGTGTTAGTGAAGGTAGGTGCTATTGGTGCGATACTTTACTTCACGGCATAAATGATTTTTTTTTTCGTTATTAAGCTCTTTCGCCAAATTGAGAGAAGCAACTATTAGCTTCATCATCTCTATGTGGCTGCCGTTCCGTCTTTTTTCGTCCGCACGGAACAACTCGGCTCCCACTGGGCCGATTTTCATGAAATCTCATATTTGGGGATTATTTGAAAATCTTAGGAGAAAATTCGAATTTCATTAAAATCTGAGAAGAACAGGTTCTCTAAATGCAGACGCGTGTACATTTATTATAATATATCGCCGAATTTTTCTTAGAATGAGAAATGTTTAAGATGAAATTTGTGGAGACAATCAAAACACACATTTTGTATTCAACAAATTTTTCCCCGAAAGTCATGCCCTTTATTAAAAATGTGGGAAAATATGGCAGAGTCAGGCAAGTCACAAATGGCAATATAGTACGGCGCATGACTAAGGCAGACACACTCAGAATATAGAAGATACACATGTATTACCGCAGAGCACTTATTAGCTTTGTGATATTCGGCTCTGTGAAAAGTTGCACAATGCTGAGGGGCGTCAATGAACGGCTGTCAGTCCTTACAGTGTTGTATGCTATGGAATATAACTGGAGATGGCAGTGTTGACAACTTTGCGAAAGACGCAAAAATCACAGATATCTTTATTTTCGGACAACATTTGTATCTGGGTAGTAGGAAACTGGAGGAAGTACATTGAGTTTTAGAAATTATTTCGTACGTCAGAGCGGGTTTGGTAACCTATCATATATGTCAAATTTTTCCAGTGGTGCTCGTTTGAGGGTTAAGGCTTTCCTGACGAAGTGTGGGCAGACCACTTCTGTCCGTTTGTCGGGCTGTAACGAAGTATTAGCGACTAAATCGTTCGTGAGTTTATAATAAAGTCCCAACTTACACCCGTAATTACCGCACTTCTTTACCCGATTTTGTGAAACCGGTACGAAATGTATCAGGTTAATGTCGCGAATTCCTAGTTTTTTATAGATAGATTCACCAAGAATGATATTGTTCTTAAGGGTGTAAACGAATTTCTACATGTAAATTTCATTGTACTAGAGGAATTTCGGTGACATTCGGTATAAAGCACGTAGGTGTATCAAAACATTTCGAGACTAGTTCCACGGAAAGCCAGCCGATGGCAGTATGTGAATGCGCGCGCTGTGCTTGGGAGCAGCGAAAGTCGCCACTCAGAGTTGCACAACACGAGTGTTTGTCACCACGTGTGCCTCCACATTTGCGATTTCAGCATGCACGTGAAACTGGAGCAGAGAGCAAACATCAAATTCTGCGTGAAACTCTGTAAATCTGGAACGGAGACTTTTGAAATGATGTGACGTGCGTATGGAAATGATGCCATGAGTCGTGCGAGGTGTTTCGAGTGGCACGCGCACTTCAAGAGAGGTAGAACATCAATCGAAGACAACGAGAGTTCAGGGCGAACTTCCACGAGCTCAACACCTAAAAATGTGGGACCAATTCGGCGGCTTGTGCATGAGGATCGTCGGAGAACCATTAAGGAAATTGCTGCAATCGTTAATGTGTCATACGGAACAGAGCAGACAAATCTCACGTGTGATTTGAACATGCACCGCGTTGCTGCAAAGTTCGTACCTAGGCTTCTGACCCCGAAGAGAAAGAACACCGTGTTGCAATTTGTCAAGAGCTTCGTCAGCGTGCCCTGGATGACCCACCCTTCATGTCGAGGTTCATCACTGGGGACGAGAGTTGATTCTACGGGTTTGATCCCGAGACTAAACAACAGTCTTCGCAATGGAAGAGCCCAGGATCCCCAAGACCGAAGAAGGCGAGGCAGAGCCGCGGCGCGACCATGAGCATGCTCATCTTGTTTTCCGACATTCGAGGGATTGTGCACCATGAATTTGCCCCCGAAGGTCAGACCGTGAACGCCGGGTTCTACAGCAGTGTTCTTCGCTGTCTGACATTCGGCGAAAACGAACTGAATTGTGGCGCGCGGGCAATTGGCTGCTCCATGATGAAAATGCACCCTCTCATCGAGCTCTCGCAACGCGTGAGTTTCTCGCCCAAAACAGCATTATCACACTTCCGCATCCGCCTTACCAGATTTGGCCCCTTGCGACTTCTTCCTCTTCCCGAAGATGAAGCTGCAGCTAAAGGGTCGTCGATTTGACAGAGTGGAGGAAATCCAGCGGGAATCGCAGAATATTCTTGGTACAAGACTTCCAGCACGCGTTCCAGCAGTGGCAACGGCGCTGGGATCGATGTGTCGCTGCACAATGGGACTATTTTGAAGGGGATGCTGCCCAAACTTTAATCAAGTAAATACATTAGTGTCTATAGGTCCAGTATCGGAACTTTTTGATACACCGTTGTATCTTCGCCTAATGCGATTTTGCAACTATTATTTTTTATGAAGATTAGTGCAGGGGAAGCCATACTTTATATAAGGACGTAAGGGAATTTCTCTCAATAGTTTACACGTTTTGACTAACGTTATTAAAATTAGGTATAAGAAGTGTATGACTGATGCAGTTCGGGTGTTCTCGTGAAGGTCGGTGGTCTGAGAGCCATAATTTAATGAGGGCGTCAATTAATTTTTGTCCGGATTTTATACAGCCGTTGTCCGACATGGGAAAAATTGATGTACCATGTACACTTATAATACAGGAGAGCAATCGTTAACATGAAGGTAACTGGCTCCCTAAAAGTCACACATTGCAAAAAGGAGTGAATGTATTATTATCCGTCCTTTCTTTATTTTATGCGACGGAATATATTTGGTGATGGGTGAGATGAAAATTTTGCGAACGTGTCCAAAAATGCACAGATACTGATAATGCTGGAACCGCACTTGTACCCAAGAATTTGGATAACGGAAGAGGTACATAGATATTTATTCAGATTATGAGTACGTGGTTTCATACTACATGAGAGTGCTTTTTGTAAGCTATCACACATTCAGAGCTTTCCAGGGACGCGTATTCGTTACGAAGTTAGGAAAGAACCCTTGTGCATTGAATAAAACCGTCCGTCTGTTTGTATCCAGTTATTAGCGACTGAATTTTTGTTTGGATCCAAAAGCACAAAGATCAAGATACCACCTCCATCACTACCACCATCATCATCCTCTAGTCTTTCTTGCGACAGGCCCATAGCCTCTTCCAAAGCGAGTTTTCCAGTTTTCAGCTGTAACGCTTGTGTACCAGTTGTATCCCACGCTGCTGGAGTGAAGATGGAACAGATGGGACCAGTGAAAGTTGCTGAAGTGATACCTAATGAAAAGGGGAACGATCTCTTTTTCATTAAGCGTTTCAAGTTCCGTTTCCAAAAAAAATCTTGCTGACAATATGGGACGATGGTGTTGTACTAAAAAAAGTAAATGCTACATAAAGTGCAATAACAGTCGAGAGTCTTTAGGTGCATCATCCTCGTTGTGTTATAGACAATTAGGGAGGGTTGGGGTACGTCAAAACACAACTGTCCTGTATCCTATTTATTATGCTGACGACGACATGTTTCGGCCACTGTGGGCCATCTTCAGGTCACAATATGTCAAGGAAAACTATACAGAGTATGATCATGCACCTACACTATGATCATACTCTGTATAATTTTCCTGTCTACGCGTTTTTGTGACCTGAAGATGGACCACAGTGGCCGAAATATGTGGTCGTCAGCATAATAAATTGGATACAAGACAGTTGCGTTTTGACGTACCTACCCCCTCCCTAATTGACAGTCAAAAGATTTTCGGGGGTAATGTGATACACAACCATGATGCAGACAGTGAAGGCTGCTGAAACCGATAGATATTAAATAATTCTGTCAAAAGGAAAGGACTTGTGTGACAGACCGCGCAAACTGATTCACAAAGAACTAGTAGGCCAGGACTTGGATACTGTCACTTATAGAGACATCAGGAACATTAGCAGGAACACGCATAAAGCACGTTTCTCCCAACTGATTCCTCTCCAAACAGATATTGAAGGAACTCGTGAAACATTAAGTACTGTACAAGTGTTAGCAAGTTCGAAAGAACAATTTTTTGCTTGTTAATGACTCGGAAAAAAAATATTATAATGCATTATTAAAAAACTTACAATTTCTTAGTTCCATTTATGTGCTTCACGTTGATTGGACATTAAAATCAGCACCGCTGTTTTTCCACCAACTATTTACAATTCATGGACTCAGCAACAGTCACTATGTGCCACTTGCATTTTTCTTACTGGCCAATAAACTTCAAACGGCCTATGAGGATGTTTTCAAATATACAGTATCAGAAGTTGCAAAACTTGGTGTGAATGTTTTTCCAACAATTGTTTGTACTGACTTCTAAACTGCCATTCACAACGCAGTGTTGCCAGGCTGTGAAGTTAAAGCATGTCGTTTCCATTTAGGGCAGAGTTGGTGGCGGAAAATACAATCTTTGGGACTCAGCAAGCAGCATGGAAAAAGGCTCTGAGGTAAGTCATTTCTTGAAGAAAATATTCGGACTGTCGGTTTTACCACCGGCGGAAGTCAGCGACTGATTTGCGTTGGACAGTATATCCATTCTTCCGAACGACAAGCGAGTGGAACAGTTTTGCGACTACCTGCTAGAAAATTATATTGATGCAGACTCCAATTTTCCTCCGACTATTTGGTCCCAATGTTTTGCATCATCATTGAGGACCATAAATGCATGTGAGTCATTCCATGCCTATTTCAATTGACTATTTTACAGTGCGCATCCCAATACTTTTGTTCTTGTATCTGCACTGCTAAAAGTACAGAATGAGACGTACATCAAAATGAAAAGCGTTACTACACGGAGACTTAAAAAATCAGCTACATTAAAAAAAAAAGGACTTCATCTTCTCAAAACTTGGACAGTGTAGGTCTAACCTGATTTGAAGAATCGAATTTGTTTCATCGGTGTCGTAGAAATTTCTACCCAAAACAAGCTTGTATTTCATTATAGCTTGCATTTACAATGCCACTTGACACTTCAGTAACTGTGCATGTTATTGCACAAAAGGTGACAGATACTACGCATGTCAAAACACAGTGAGCTAAGAGATTTGAGGTCGGAAGTTATACGTTTTAAAAATAAATATAGATTCGTGATACTTAAAAGTACCTGATGCCACAAGTAAAGAAACATTGGTTGGATCCCACCGTAAATAAAAAAAAATATTACATTAAAATGCCCATTCGGTTTCTGTTCTGATATCTCATTTATAGGCACAATATTTTTGAAGAAACTGGCATTTTTATTTGTGCTTATTTTATAAATTTCAGATTTAACGTTTGTGTTCTTGCTACTCTCATTATTGATGACAAATTTGTATCTGTTTATCCTGATATTTCGAAGATCTTTCCCTTTCATGAATGAAAACAACTGTTCACACAAATATGTGCTACCAAATATCAAATATATTTGAAGAATGAATTGAGTAATTTTTGGACATGAAACAACAGTGTGTTAATGAAATATCACACAGGCGATTCTGCAAAATGGATGAGAATTATATGAGCACAGTTCGGAGGTCAATGCTTTGGTACTCCGAGACTTACGTGTACTGCATTAAAACTCTTTCCGGAGAAACCGTTTTCATCAGACCATAACAATAACTTGAAATGAGCGATATTAGGAACATAATGTGCCTGTCATCTTTCTCGAAAATAATCTTTAATAGGGCTTAAACATTATACAGTAACATGATATAACAATCGTGCATTGTCGATATCATTCAACACTTCTTTATGTGTGCATATAATTGTGTATAAAGTAACGTACAATAAAACGAAGTAAGAACTTGCAAATTGTTGGACTTTTGTGTACCCATATCTTTCGATGCAACTCATATGCTTGCGGTTGACGACTCGGACACAATATACCAATACGCATGAAGCAGACACCTTGGGACGCATGGATACAATTCCTTACTAATCGCGGGACGCAACTGATACACGTGAAGCAGACACCTTGGGAGGCAACAGATAAAATTTCTCAAGCGCGGGACGCAACTCGTACTCCGAGGAAGATATTTGGCCCTAAATTTAAAGGAAGGGGGCTGGGGGTGGAGTTTACAAAACGAGGAGCTTCATGATTTCTACTTATAACTAAATATTATTCGGGTGATCAAGTCAAGAAGAACGGGATGGCCGGGGCATGTGTTACGTGTGGGGTACAGAAGAGATGCATTCAGAGTTTTGGTGGGGAAACGTGAAGGAAGGGCACCACTTGGAAGACCTAGGCATAGATGGTAGGATAATAACAAAATGGATCATGAACAGATGGTATAGTGGGCATGGGATGGACTGATGTGACTCTGGATAGGGACAGTTGGCGGGCTTTTGTGAATGCGATAATTAATTCTCGGGTCCCTTAAAATGTGGGTATGTCTTGACTAGCTGGGAAACTGCTAGTTTCTCAAGAATAGCTCTGCTTCGTGTAGTTTTTTAGTTCGTTAATTAGAGAGTCAGACAGTTATTGTTTGATTTTGATGAAGTTCTGTGTGAGAGTTATTTCCAAAATATCAAGGAAGCGTGGGTTTCGAAAGTTTCGTAGTCATAGTGTACCAAAAGGCTTAAATTGACTTCTATGTCTACCTTCCATACTTGGGGAAAGATTTTGATTATTTTCGCTATAAATAACCTCCTCTAAATGCCGTTAAGGAACTGCGAGTTTCATTAAAGCCCGTGAAGTGAAGTGATGGGCATATTATACTTTTAGAGGGTTAAAAACACTTATACTCGCAGTTTCTACATTTCTAAGATAGAGGTTTCCATTCTGTTGGGGAATTTTGAATTTCCAGAAAATTCTTGCTGTAGGAGACATAATTTGCTTTGTGCTGAAAATGAATTTCTTGCCGACATTTCCACACTTTGTGACCGATTTTAGTGAAATTCGATGTTAAGTGCCGTTGATTAATGGAACAGAGGAAATACGAGTTTCCTGAAGATAAGTACTATGGAGAAAGTATTCTAAAATGAACGTAGTTGAATTACTGCCCGCATTCTTCACATTTCTCTACTCGTGCTGGTGAACTTCTGCACAATATTTTCAGTTATATTTCAACCAAATGCTTTTATGCTACGTTGTACTTTAAATACTTAAACTTGGTAGATTTAATAATTTTGTTACAAAATTATGCAATTTGAAGTTACTTGAAAACATTTCAGAAAATACTGTCATATGTGATGATAATATATTCGTATTCGCGCCACGTGTGCTGTAATGTCATATTGTGTTTGCACACATGGTAGCACTTCCTGAACTGGGAACGTGGTCAAGCAGCCGTAATTATTCGCGTTACGCTTCTCTTTTGTTTTAAAGCAGACAAGGTGAAGGTTTGAATATACGAGACGAAATTATTTTGTATCGTGGGCTTGTAACACGTTTACGAAAGTCTGCATAAATGAGGATGTGTCATCTGAGCCGTAACGGTGTGTCGATTTGTCAGTAATTACCGATGTTTCGGAGGAGCTTGCTGCTATCACTTTCAGAGTCTAAAGCAATTTCTTTTAGGACTTACTAGTTTCTGAAAATTTTAGTCCGATATTTCTCCGAAACGTCGGTTATTATTCATCAGACGACACACTGACTTCCCAGAAGAGCTGAATCTTCAACACCGCTCTGACGACGATAAATCTCGCAATATAACATTTTACTCATAGTTGTCCTTGTTTTATTATTAATGAGATTTGAACAGATGGCCTTATAATTTTACGTTTGCCACACACTGATATACTGGATGTTTCATTTTGCTGTGCAGTCAGGAAAACGCTGAGTGAGTTAGATTATTACTTAGGGAAATTTTAGAAATATTCTATACGTCTTATGTAACAACGACTTAAATATGCAGGTGCTGCATTCTTCTTTCTTCTCAGATATGCAGAATGGGGTCCTTGGACAGCGTAACCTGTATAGTGACTCGTTACGAGCTGGACACTGCGGAGTTCGAACCCCATTGTGGTTAAAGTTTTACCCATTCCGGTCAGATCGGCCGCGGGGCCCAACCAGCCTCTATTACAATGGGTACTGAGGCTCTTCTCTGGGGCTGAAGCGGTCGGATCGTGGTGCTAACCACCTACCCCGTCTAGTGCCGAGGTTAATATTGAGTAGATCTAAAATTCTACTCCCTCTCTATGCTTTCGTGGCATGTTAGGGGGTGACAATTAGCGTTTACAGTATATAGAGTTTGGAAATGGGCACTTACTTTCTTATTTTCCATCAGCCATTTGTCTCTGATATAAATTTTTAAAAATACGATTTCCAGCAGGGGCAAGAGATTTTTTTTTCTCTTCTCTGAGACGTTCGAATAGGCTCTAGGGCTCACTCAGCCTCCCATTCGGTCTACCTAGTACCAAGTTTAAGATTGAGTGGAACTGTATCTCCATATCCTCATGTGCCTTATGGCGTTTATGGGAACATCCTTTAAATTTTCTTCTGAAAATCCTAGTAAACAGTACAGATATAAATTCGCACAGGGCCATAAATTCTTTTATTTAAGCACGTAACTAATATTAGATAAACTACGGTCCATATTTTTCTTTTAGTTTCTTTTATATATCACGCAGCAAGTTGAAACACGTGTTATAGATATTATTGTAATTTTTCATGAAGATAGAATCGAGCTGCTTCACAAATTTCATTGTGCACTAACATTTGACACATCGTCGATATACTCGTATTTCCAACAAGATGCAATTACAGTTGACAAATATCGAGACTGTGTTATCACAAAACATGTACTCTCTTACATGTTTCGATTCGAGAGAACAACCTTCAGGGAGATCTATATAGAAAGGAATTTAGAGGTGTCCGAATCTCCCTGAATGCCAAAATTAATTATGGTTTGGATACCATGGGAGAGAAGGAAAAGAGGACGTCCAAGAAAAACGTGGATGGAAGGAGTACAAACAGCCATGACAACAAGAAATTTAGAAACAGATCAATGGAGAAACAGAGAGGAATAGCGTTTGGTTTCCGGAAGGCGGCGACAGCTGTTAAAGAACCGGATAGATAGACGAATCTCCCTGAAGATTGCTACCTTAAGCCGAAACACGTGGGAGAATGTGTATGTTGTGATAATACAAGTTAGATGTTTTTCATCTGTAAGTGCATTTTGTTGTAATAATATGAACAATATATTTAATAAACGGAACATATATAATTTTAAATTTGACACAACATTTAAAACGTATATCGTAGGCTACAATTATACAGTAGATTTAGGTTATAAATATTACTGAAGATTACTGAGCTTCATCTTCTGTTATTTGTCACAGAACACAGTGGCTTAGAAAATGGATCAGTTTTCCATCATTCCCAGTTGAACAGTTCGGGTAGCACTTACCCAGGCGGACACAAATAAACAGCTGGTCTCAATCTTCAGATCACCTGCGTCAGGCAACTTCAGGCCCTAGACAGTACAGATAAATATTCGTTCTATGTGTTACATACCATCGTCATGAATGTTTAGACATTAACTGTAAATGACAGGTATGTGCTTCAGTATTATTAAGTGGAGTGGTAGACCAGGGGTCCACAGAATTTCCGAAAATGCGGGGGCAACCTTCAAATTTTATGCATCAGAAGAGTGACACAAAGCAAGTTCCATACTGAGGACCCACAAATCTGCCGTGACCTGTCAACCTTAGCGCTCTCGGTCCGTTCTACTCCGTACGTACACAAATATACGTATACTCATATAAAAACTGTTGTCTCCAAGGTGACCGGATGCCTGGGATTTGTACATCGCTGCGGTAGAGTATAATGCACTTTTTGTTGAAGATATTCTTCAGTTAATATATCCTAATTGTTTAGGCAAACAATGACAAACTCGTGAATTTATTCAACGTTTTTCTCAACACTGCCGTAATTTGGCAATCGTATGATTTTTTTCTTTACAGCTGAAACAGATCCCACCTCCGAAGTATGCACCATAAATTAGCCGGAAACCGCCTCTATTAGCAGTGTATGTAGAAATACGAAAAGAACACATGCTGACACATAGATTGCATAGCCCATATGTTATTTAATTATTTTTCTGACTGTAGAATTTATATCAAGAATCATAGTTCCAGTGTGAAAGAGTATGAGATTTGGAGCATAGGAAATTTTTATGAACTTCCATTTTCTTCATACGATACTGGGCTATGAAGGAATGAAGCTGATCATATTTGTTAGAAGAATTACACTGGACAACAAATTTAAAAAAAAATTGTATCTGTGATGAATATGTTATTAATTTATTTGTTTGCATCTATGAAGTTAGAAAAGGGACATAAAAAAGATTACTTGGTTCTAGTTTTAAAATTATGCTACACTGTGTTATTTTACGAAATAGGTTGAAATATTATACGGAATGGTGGTTTAAAGAAAAATACTAAATACTATTCTTTGGAAAAGAATATGTTTAGTAGACTTATTCTGTTTAGAGATAATATTTACAACGTAAAGTGAACATCTGCACAGTCTTTTTCATGTAAGTTCATTATTTAACACAAACAAAATCACTTAATTACCCAAAAAGGAACACGGCGAAAGCTTAAAAACAAGAATGATACACCTCTATGGGGAGGAAACTACTAGACAGATCCGTCTATTCGAGAAACTTCGCATCAAGAAAACCAAGCTCCTTAACTCCCTCACCTTCCTCCTTTGCTGCCTAGATCACCACACCATACCCCGTTTCTTACAATTCCAAAACCACATCTACTCCCGCGCCGCCAACAGAATCTATCAACGCACCAGCTGTGCCTTACTACGGGAAAGAATACAGCAAAACAGACGAGAACTAGATAATACCTCCAGAGAACTACTGAGTACACATCTACGCATTGCCAATCAACTCTCTGCAACGAACTGTTCCCAGATTGAACAACCCACATGGAACAAAGCCATGCGTGCGGGACAAGACAGCAAGGCCAGACAAATCAAGAAATTCACACGGTTCCACAAGAAACAACATCCTATCACCAAGAATGAAAAAGAAACGGTGATCAACCTCAGCGATGAAAAACTAGACGGAGCAGTGTCCTCACTTTTACATAAAGGTCTCAACTTTGCAGTGACGCCACGGTCTACACCCATTGAAGACATCCTGACCGGTGTGGAAAATGCAATTCTATCCTTGCCTGTAGAGAAGGCGGAAGAAGCCAGGCAGGAGACAGTAAGAATTTTAAAAAAACTCCTCACGACCCAGAGATAACCTAAAGAGAACGGAGAGGGCAGCACTGAAGACCCTAAAGGATAACGTGAATCTCACCATCCTACCAGCAGACAAAGGAAACGCCACAGTGGTACTTAACACCTCAGACTACAAACAGAAAATTTCTACCCTTCTTCAAGACCCAGCTTATAGAAACCTAACCATGGAATCCACAGATTCAATAGAACGGAAAACCACGGCATTGCTCAAAAAATCATCAATAACTGAAGACACGCCGACAACTGGGTCCAGCCGGCTCCAGACCACCTAGATTGTACGGACTGCCCAAGATACACAAAGAAGGGGATTGTGAGCAACATTGGCGCCCCCACATATCAACTCCCCAAGCACCTATCAGCACTTCTCAACCAACACACAAGTAAAACAGCACACCATGTGAAAAACTCATTGCACTTCATCAGGATACTGGAATCACTAAAAACAAAACCTGGAGATCTCATTGTCAGCTTTGACGTGGTGTCTCTATTCACCAAAGTTCCAGTGGAAGAATCACTCACACTTCTCAGTCAACATTTTAATAAATATATCCTGGCACTATACAAGCATGTGCTAACATCCACCTACTTCTGTGTCGACGGCCAATTCTACGAACAAACAGACGGTATCGCCATGGGCTCTCCACTCTCTCCAGTCATCGCCAAATTTTACATGGAAGACTTCGAGTTGAAAGCTATAAAACAAGCCACAAACAAGCCCGCTTGCTGGTATAGATATGTTGATTATACTTTCGTCATCTGGCCACATGGGAAAGAAAAACTAACGGACTTTCTTAACCACCTAAATGGAATCCACAACAACATACAATTCACTA
>Ga0123355_10013122_pt1 | contig 12872 bp, 13 predicted proteins | sample TergutEmb28metaG_3_FD_89872 | JGI IMG/M metagenome (GOLD analysis project Ga0123355, IMG submission 89872) | Embiratermes neotenicus P1 segment gut microbial communities from Petit-Saut dam, French Guiana - Emb289 P1 | ecosystem: Host-associated > Arthropoda: Insects > Digestive system > Gut ...
CCAGAAAAACAACTTCTTGGCAGCGTGTACAACAAACTCAAAATTGCTGGAAGTACCGGCCGAACCGTTGCCGCGAATGCGGTGCCTAAGGCCGAAAGGATTGTACCAGAGCGCCTCCTCCCCCGATTGAAATCGGGGCTTCCGGCGCGAAAGAAGTCCACTGAAGACCACCTAGCCCTAGCCCATGCTCGTGCTCGCCTCAGCCTCCGCCCGCCGCCGGGAGCTTCTTAAAGAAGCCGGCATAGAATTTGTTGTTAGACCAGCAAGCATCCTGGAAATACCCTTTGACAAAGAGGCTCCTCTTGATTTCTCGAGGAGAATGGCGCGCGAAAAGGCCCGGGCCGTCTGGGCGGAGAATCCCAGGGGGTATGTTCTCGGGGCCGACACCGTGGTCGTGGTGGATGATTCCCTGCTCGGCAAACCCCAAGACGAAAATGACGCCGCCCGTATGCTTCGCCTGCTCTCCGGCCGAGAGCACCAGGTCACGACGGGGGTGTGTCTGATCGGAGAAGGCTTCGAGGACGTACGCTCGGCATCGACTTTAGTGGAGTTTTCGCGGCTCGGTGACTCCGAGATCCGCGCCTACATTCAGTCGGGCGAGCCTATGGACAAGGCCGGCGCCTATGCAATCCAGGGAGACGCGTCCCGCTGGATCGCAAGAATTGAAGGAGATTATTCCAATGTTGTGGGATTGCCACTCGCACTGGTGCTCGAAATCCTGCGCGAACACGGCGCGGTCGCGAGTTAGCCGACCTTCTTCTGCTCGTCCTTATTCTCGGCGGGAGCAGGAGTGGCGCCATCCTTCATGGCGGACTTGAAGTTGCGAATGCCATCACCCAGTCCCTTGCCCAGCCCAGCGAGCTTGCTCGGTCCGAAGATGAGGAGAGCAATCCCAAAAATCAGAAGCAGGTGTAACGGTTGAAACAGGCCCTCCATAGACCCTCCTGGGCATATTGCCCTATCAAAATTCTAGGCCACTCGGGCTGCATCCGTCAAAGTAAAAAGGTTGAATTTGCGATCAAATTCTTGCCATCAATCCGGCCAGCAGAGCAGCTCGCCTGGGCAGCTCTCGAATGACCACGGATTCATGTTTCGCATGGGCGCCATCGCCGACAGCCCCCAGCCCGTCGAGCGTCGGGATTCCGAGCGCCGCGGTGAAATTGCCGTCCGACCCGCCGCCGACCGAGGCCGCCTCGAGCTTCCAGCCAAGCTCCCGAGCAACGGCGGCCGCCCGGGCGTACAGGGCGGCCACTCTCGAGTTCCGCTCCATGGGCGGACGGTTGATTCCCCCTGAAATCCGGATCCGGCAATTCCGATTGAAGGGCCGCAAAGCACGCAACTTTCGATCGATCCTGCGGCCGTCGGCCATGCGCGAGACGCGAACATCCACCGACGCGCTGGCCGCGGCGGGAACCACGTTGACGCGGGTTCCGCCGCCCGCTTTGCCGACATTGACCGTAATCCCCCGTTCCGGATCCACCAGCTTCGAAATTTCCAAGATCTGCCTGGCCAGCTCAACCAGCGCGTTTTCGCCCTTTTCGAAGTCGAGCCCGGAGTGCGCCGCCTTTCCCGTCACTTCGAGCGAATATTCCCCCACCCCTTTTCTCGCCGTTTTCACGGCGCCGTTCGCGCCCGCGGCTGGCTCAAGCACGAGCACCGCTTCCGAGGCCCGCGCCAGGGACTCGGTGGTGGCGCGAGAAGACCTGCTTCCCACCTCTTCATCGGAAACCAGCCATACGGTCACCGGTCGCGCGAGCCTTCCCCCACCCCACTCAAGCAAGGCTTCAAGCGCGTGCAGCATGATGGCAATGCCGGATTTCATGTCGAGCGCGCCGGGTCCGTGCAAGTTCCCCTTCACCTTCCGGCACGGCATCTTGGAAATCGTTCCCATGGGGTGGACGGTGTCGAGGTGGCCGAGGAGCAGTACCGGCTTCTCGCGCGAGGCTCGCGCCCGGGGGAAATCGATCTGCAAGTGGTCGCCAAACTTCTCCGCGCGGTGCACGCGGACGCGCCCCCCGATTTCCCCAAATCGGGAACCAACGACAGTGCCCAGCCTGTCGACTGCCGGTTTCACGTCGCTGGGCGATTCAATCTCGACCAGCTGACGGACGGTGTCTACGATCCTGGATTGTTGTTTTTGGAAGTAGCGAAGCTGCTCGCCGGGGCTGGGAATGTTCATAGAAATCTCATTTCATCAACCACGAAAAGGGCTCGGAGTTCCACGCCAAGGCTCCGGGTTTCCATCGAGCGATCCGTACTCTCCTCGCCTTCGGGGCAAGGTTCAGGAACCAACCCCACTCGATCGATTGTAGGCATAAGCGATAAAGTATAATCTTCGATCCCGGGAAATCATGACCGATACACCTCAGACTGTAACCGAAGCTCCCCGCCTGGAGCATAGGCAACTCGATATTCACGATATTCTGCGCATTCTTCCGCATCGCTATCCGTTTTTGCTGATCGATCGCGTGGTCGATCTCGTGCGCATGCAGCGCATTGTGGCGATCAAGAATGTGACCATCAACGAGCCATTTTTCGCGGGACATTTCCCCGAACTGCCGATCATGCCCGGAGTGCTGATCGTCGAAGCCATGGCTCAGGCCGGCGGCGCCCTGCTGCTCACCGAAATTCAGGACCGGGAGCACAAGCTGATGGTGTTCACCGGAATTGAAAAGGCTCGCTTTCGCCGTCCGGTGGCTCCCGGCGATCAGTTGCGGATCGAAGTTGACGTGAAGGCTTGGCGCGGGGATGCCGTCCGCATGCTAGGCAACGCGTTTGTCGAAGACAGGCGAGTCGCCGAAGCCATCGTTACCTGCCGCCTCATCGACCGCGGGCCCAGCCCCCCCCAAGTCCAGGGCGAGGATTCGGCCGGCGAGTGAGTCCATCGCAAGTCGATTTCCATGAGTGTCCACTCCACCGCCATCGTCGATCCCGCTGCCAAAATCCACCCTTCCTCGAAGGTCGGACCCTACTCGACGGTAGGATCGGATGTCGAACTTGGAGAAGGCTGCGAGCTCGTCTCCCATGTGGTAATCGAAGGTCCGTCGAAGATCGGCAAGAATAACCGTTTCTTCCCCTTTTCCTCGATTGGTCTGGCGCCGCAGGACCTGACCTACGGGGGCGAACCGACCCGGCTTGAAATCGGGGATAACAACGTGATTCGCGAGTTCGTGACCCTCAACCGGGGAACGGCGAAGGGTGGAGGGCTAACCCAAATTGGCAACCACACGCTGATAATGGCCTACACGCACGTGGCCCACGACTGCGTAATCGGCGACCACGTGATCCTCGCCAATGCCGCCACCCTTGGCGGTCACGTAACGGTTGAGGAATGGGCAGTGGTGGGCGCCTTGTGCCCGGTGCACCAGTTCGTCCGCATCGGCGCGCACGCTTACGTTGGCGGGGGAACGACGATCACCCGGGATGTCTTGCCATTCTCGAAGACGGCCGCCGAACGGGGAACGCATGCCTATGGACTGAATGCCCTGGGTCTCGAACGCCGCGGTTTCAGCAACCAGCGCATTCGCAGGATCCATCATGCCTACAAAGTCCTGCTGGCTTCGAAGTTGAACACGTCACAAGCGCTTGAAAGGCTTAAATCCGAGGCCGACCGGGGAGAAGATATCGATCGGCTCATCCGCTTCGTCGAGGCCTCCGGGCGGGGAGTCATCAAGTAGGCGTTTGGGTCTCGGGTTTTCCTTGGTGTCGTCGGCGGTTGACCCATGGGTGGTCGAGCCGGCGCGGGCGGGCGCGGGAATCGGGCGCAGGGGATTTTGCATGGTGTCTTCGGGTTTAAAACTCGGCCTCATCGCCGGCAATGGCCGCTTTCCTCTGCTGGTCCTCGATGCCGCCCACCGACAAGGCTACGAAGTGGTCGTGGCGGCGATCAAGGAAGAAACCTTTCCGGAAATCGAAGCCCACGGAGCTCATCGGGTGCATTGGCTCTCGCTCGGGGAGCTCTCGAAGCTAATCGAAACCTTCCATCGCGAAGGCGTGACCCGGGCGGTCATGGCGGGACAGGTCAAGCACAAGCAGATCTTCTCGAGCATCCGCCCGGACTGGCGCATGGCGAAGCTGCTCGTTTCCCTGATCCATCGCAACACCGACTCTCTGCTCGGCGCCGTAGCCAAGGTTCTCGCCGAGGAGGGCATTACGCTTGAAAACTCGACCCGGCTGCTCGAACCTCTGCTCGCGAAAGCCGGCTTATTAACCAAACGCGCTCCCTCCGAACAGGAGCGGAAGAACATAGCCTATGGACGCACCATCGCCCGCGGCCTGGCGCAATACGATATCGGCCAGACGGTGGTGGTGGCAGAAAATGCCTGTGTCGCGGTCGAGGCCATGGAAGGCACCGATCGGACGATTGAGCGCGCCGGTCAGATCATGGATTCGCTCGATCCCGGCCACTCGACGCTCGCCCGGGAACTGACGGTCGTGAAAGTGGCGAAACCGAAGCAGGACATGCGCTTTGATGTTCCGGTGATTGGCGTGAAGACGATCGAAGGAATGCAAAAAGCGGGTGCGACCTGTCTGGCCATCGACGCCGGGAAGTGTCTCATGATCGATGGCGATGCGGTGATGGGCAGTGCGGATGCCGCGGGAATCGTCATCACGGCAGAGTAGGAGAGTAGGAAAGACAGCGGGAACCACGGGGGTTTCAAAGCCGCGGATTTTCGAGGCCTTCCCCAAATGACCGGGCGCCCCATCCTAGAGACTGGAGAGAACGCATGTCCGAAGTCGAATTTGTCACCGATCAACTCAAGTGCGCGTTTGACGGCGGGGCCTGGCACGGGCCCGCGCTCATGGAAGTCCTTGAAGGGGTCGACGCAGGCACCGCCCTGGCGCGGCCGATCGCTTCCGGGCACAATATCTGGGAGCTGGTCCTGCACATTGCCGGGTGGGAGCGGGTGGTCACGCGACGCCTGCAAGGCGAGGCATCGACCCTGTCCGATGATGAGAACTTCGGCCCTATCGGCCAGCAGACCGAAGCGGCCTGGCGAGAAGCCATACAAACCCTGGGGTCAACCCACGCCGAGCTCATCCGGGTGGTTCGAGGATTGAACGATGCGCGGCTAGACGACCGTGTCCCCGCGAAAGACCACAACGTTCGCTTCATGTTGACCGGGGCGGTGCAGCACGCCGCTTACCACGGCGGGCAGATTGCATTGCTGAAGAGAGCGTGCGCCTAGCTGGGCTAGTCTGGTTTTTCGACCCGGACGGACTCATCCCCTACAATCGACTCATCTGCCGTCGCACGATCCCATCTCCGTCGCCGTCGTGGGCGTAGGCGCCTTTGGACGCAACCACGCCCGCGTCTATCACAAGCTTGCCCGCGAGACCGGTTCCGTCCGGCTGGAGGGAGTGGTCGATGAAAATTCCCTGCGCCGGGAGGCAATCGCCAGAGAGTTCGGCTGCCGCGCGTTTCGATCGATCGACGAGCTGACTGCCGAAGGGAAAGTTCAGGCAGCCTCGGTTGCCGTGCCCACCGTCCACCATCTCTCCGTCGCGCGTCAGCTGATCGAAGCCGGCATCGATGTGCTCATCGAAAAGCCCCTTGCCTCATCGCTTGCCGAAGCCGACGAGTTGATCGCGGCTGTGAGCCAGCGAGGCCGCATCGCCCAAGTCGGTCATCTCGAGCGCTTTAACCCGGCGGTGCGCGCCACTATGCCTTTGATCACAAAGCCCATGTTTTTCGAAGTGCACCGCCTGAGCGTATTCACGCCGCGATCGCTCGACGTGGACGTGGTCCTCGACCTGATGATCCACGACCTCGACGCCGTCCTTTCCTTCGTCGATTCGCCGGTAAGAGAAATTCGCGCCGCCGGCCTGCCCATCCTGTCGAACAAGGTGGACATCGCCAATACCCGGATTGAGTTTGAATCCGGCTGCATTGCCAACTTCACGGCCAGCCGCGTTTCGACCGAGCGGGTACGCAAGCTGCGTTTTTTTCAGCCGCGGCAGTATATCTCGATCGACTACGGCCGGCAGGAGGTACTGGTGTTTACGGTAGGCGGGAACGCGGGACTACCTTCGGCGAACCCGGAGATCAAAGTTTCCAGGCCTGAAATCCGGCCCGAAGAGCCGTTGCACGCCGAAATCCGGGCTTTTTTGGAGGCCGTCGGCACCCGGGGGAAGGCCGTGATCCCGCTTGAGGACGGCCGGCGTGCGCTGGCCGTCGCCCTCGAAGTACTGGAACAGATTCAGTCGCATCGGGACCACGTGAACCTTGCCGGATAACGATTACCCGTTTGAGCCACCCTTCTTTACATTTTTTGACAGCTTCCCTCGCAACAAAACGCTACCCTGAGGAGGTGCTTCTGCTGTAAGTACTTGCACTGTCGGAATTTCTTTTCTGTGTCGGAAAAATGAGAGAATAGAACAACCGCCCGGGCTGCAGCATCACATTATTGGATCGATGTCTCTGACGCAAATTCCGTCTCTGCAGGAGCCGCCGCCGTCTGACCACGACCCGCGTCAGCTGGAGCTGGAGCTCTATGCCTCGGACCACTCGAAAAATGCCTACGGGGAGATGCACGACTTCTCTACGCTCCTCATCCAGGCCAAGGACGAACTCGCCCGCTCCCGCAAGCGGGAAGCGCTATGGATGTCGCTGTTTGCGCATGCCCTGTTTCTGCTCCTGATCCTCCATCCTCCGGATTTTGCAAAATATTGGTTCAAAGGACCCGTGATGGTGCCGAAACCGCCTGACCGGGAGTTGACGTTCATCGAACCTACTCCGGACAAGCTGAAGGTGAAGGCCCCGGATACCAACAAGATCTCGGACAAGAACCGCATCGCCTCGAGCCCGCAGCCCGATCGCGAGCAGCTGAAGAAGATTCTGGATACGTCGCGCCGGGGACGCCCCGAGCAACCGGCGCCTTCCCCACGACAACAACAGCCGCCGGCGATGGCCCAGAGTGCGCCGCAACCCCCGCCGCAGCCAGCGCCACCGCCTCCGCAGAACCAGGAGGCAAGACTCCAGCCGCCGCCGGTCAATCCCAAGTCCGTCTTTCAACAGCCTGAGAAGTCGGCCAGCCGGGCCATTGAAGAGGCCGCGAATGAAGCGGCTAAATCCCGGGGCAGGTACGCGGGCGATGCCGGCGATCTCGGCCTCGGCCAGCGGCAAATGAATGCGCGTGTGGGACCTGAGATTCTCAGCGACACCATGGGCGTTGATTTCGGCCCGTATCTTGAAATCGTCAAGCGCGAGGTCAAGAAGAACTGGTACAACCTGATTCCCGAGTCGGTTTTATTTAAGAAAGGCGTGGTTTCGCTGCAGTTTTCCATCCTGAAGAATGGGCAGGTCGCGGGCTTGCAATATGTGAACGGGTCGGGCGACGTATCTCTGGACCGCGCGGCTTATGGCGGGGTTACCGCTTCCGATCCGTTCCCCCCGCTTCCGACGGAATTTACTGGACCAAATCTGACCCTTCGCTTCACGTTCTTTTACAACCTGAACACCGACGGAACTCCCCTGCAGTAGGTCACGTCGATCCATCGATCGCCCGCAGTTTTGTCGAAGACGCGAGATCGGCGGGCCGGAGTTTCTGCCTTAGCCCTTCCCCCAGCATCGAAAACGGCTGGTCCTCGAGCGGGTTTGCGGCCCGGTTTTCACGGTTCGCGCGCGAGATCGGCTTCAAAGGCGCCGAAACGCGCGCGGATCCCGACACCGCGGTCCGTCTAGCATCCGTCACGGCTGGGCCGGCGAATGCGCCTCGTAAACCGTCCTTCCCCCCACAGCCGTTCGCAAGACGCGGGCCCCTAGAATCTGTTCGGGGGGGATTGCGGTCAAGTCGCGATCGAGCACAACAAAATCCGCCAGCATCCCTGGCGCGAGCACGCCCTTCTCGTTCTCGGCAAACTCGGCGTACGCCGATCCGCTGGTGTAGGCTGCGATCGCCTGTTCAATCGTGAGCTTCTCGTCCGGATAATACTCCTCCTTGCCGTCCTCGCTTTTACGCGTAAGGGCTGCATAGAGCCCGCGAAATGGGGCCGCCGGCTCAACCGGATAGTCGGTGCCGAAGGCGAGCGCGACCCCGTGGTTCTGAAATTCCGCCCAGGCATAGGAATGGGCCGCACGGCGAGGCCCCAGCCGAGCCTGCGCCCAGCGCATGTCGGTCAGCAGATGACTGGGCTGCATCGAGGCAATCACCTTCAGCTGGCGAAAGCGTTCCACCTGGTCCGGGTTTGTAACTTGAGCGTGTTCGACGCGCAGGCGGAAATCCCCGGTTCCGTCCGGGGCCCTGGCGCCGCTCCTCTGTGCGGCCTGCTCGGCTCGGCCAAACGCCGCGAGAGCCATGGCGACGGCTTTATCGCCGATGGCGTGGAATCCCAGCTGAAATCCGGCCTCGACTCTCTCGCTCGCCATTTGGTCGAGCTTCGACTGTTCATAGCGAGGCAAGCCTGAGTTCCCGGGATCGTCGCTGAAGGGCTCGAGCATGGCGGCGGTATGCGACCCGAGCGATCCATCCATGAAGGCTTTCAGCATCCCCGTGTGCAGCATGGGATCGGATTGCGGATGCGCGGCGCGCCGCTCGCGTAAAGCCTCGACCGGCTCGTCGAATGGCAGCCACTCGGAGATTCTGGCCGTCAGCTTCCCTTCTTTTTCAAGGCGCTCGAGAATTTTGAAATTGGCGAGATTGGATTCCGCATCGCCTCCGGAAAAATCCTGCACCGAGGTGATTCCGGAGCTGCGAATGTCGGCCAGCGCCGCTTCGATCGCCTGCCTCTGCCTGGCCAGCGTGGGCGGAGGAATGATTCGAGCCACCAGCGACTGGGCGGTTTCCTGCAAGATTCCATTGGGATTGCCGGCCGCGCCGCGCACAATCTCTCCACCCTGGGGAGCTTCGCGAGAGGCCTCGACATGGGCGATTTTCAGGGCCAGCGTGTTGGCAACGGCCACGTGGCCATCGACGCGCACCAGAAAAACGGGATGATCGCTCGTGACAAGGTCGATATCGTGGCGGGTGGGAAGCTGCTTTGTCGGCCACAAGGTCTCGTCCCAGCCCGAGCCGGTGATCCATTCCTCGGGCCGCGCCGATTCGAGATGTCTTCGTATGCGGTCCTCGAATTCCGCCAGCGACCGCGTACCGGTCAAATCGACGGTAAGCTTCTTGAGGCCTGCGTCGGTCAGGTGCATGTGGGCGTCATTGAAGCCGGGCATGACAAAATTTCCGCCCAGGTCCACCACCTTGGTCGCGGGACCTCTCCGCTTCTGGATGTCCGATGCGGAGCCAACCTCGAGGATCCTCTCTCCTCGCACGGCCATCGCTTCCCCCCGCTGCCTCCCGAGATGGTCACGGATGCCGGTGTAGATATTGGCGTGAAGGTAGACGACGTCGGCGGGCGGTCCCGGGTTGGTCTCACTGGTCATGCGGACACCGAGAGCGGTCAAGCAGAGGATGGATGCCCAACCAGCAACACCCATGCGTCCGATCATCTCGGGGCCCCCGCCAATGCCAGAACAATCAGCAGAATGCGCGTAAGCCCGAGCAATCTTCCGGAGGGATCGAACCATTCCTGCAGGGTGTGGGCGCCGCCGCCGTTGCCTCCACCGCCGATGGCAATCGCGTCCCGGCCCATGGAAATCGGAATGTTGGCATCGGTTGAGGCCCGCTGCACCTGCGCCGAGTTGCCGAGGCGAGAATCCACGGCGCGAGCGATCTCGAGGGCGCGCGCCTGCGCGCCGAGTTCTCCGCCGGGACGGTTTCCGATCACCACGACTTCGGCTGCCAGCCAAGCCGGGGGTTCGCGGCTATCGCGCTGGTGCCGGGCGCGGAGTTCTTCTTCCTCGATGGACTGCTCGACCGCGCGGCGCAACTCCAGTTCGATGCGGTCAATTTCTGCCGTGGAGCTTGAGCGGATATCGACCCGCATGGCCGCTGATTCGGGAATGGAATTGACCGAAGTCCCTCCGCGAATCACGCCGATGTTGAAGGTGCTCTTTGGCGAAGCGGAGACGCGGGTTTGGGAAAACAGATGAATGGCGCGCCCGAGCGCCCCGATCGGGTTGGGTGCGCCGAAGTCGCTCCAGGAGTGGCCACCCGGGCCGCGTACGATCACTTCAAAGCGCCGGCTGCCAAGGGCTTCGGCGACAATGGTCTCGGTGCCGGCGCCGTCAATCACCAGGCTGCTTCGGATCCGGTCTTTCCATGCCGATTGGGTAAAGATATGGCGCATGCCGCGTAAATCGCCTTCGCCTTCTTCGCCAACATTCCCGATGAACAAGAGCGAGCGTTCATGGCGAAGGAGGAATTTTTCGATGGCCGCAGCCACCGCAACCAGGGCCGCGACCCCGGCCGCATTGTCGGAAATCCCCGGGCCGTAAAGTTTGGTTCCCTGCTGCCGGATATTCAAGGGAGTGTTCGCGGGAAAGACGGTATCGATGTGGGCGCTGATCGACACAACCTCGTCCCCCAGACCCTTGCGGAAGGCGTGTACGTTGCCGATCCTGTCCTTTGCGACCTCTCCGATTCTCAGGGCGCGAAAGCGCTCCGCGAGCCAGTCTGCGCGCGCCATCTCGCCGAAGGGAGGCGCCGGGATGCGGGCGATTTCCATCTGCCAGCGAGTGAATTCCGCCTCCTGATCCCGAAACCAATCGAGCGCCGACCGTACCTCAGGCATAGCCGCCAAGCGGGAAATCTCCCGCTGGAGACGGAGAGAGTTATCCGCAGTAGCGAGTTGGGCGAGCTGACCCATCGAGGCAAGTTCATATTACATCCAACCAACTCTCGGCATCGCGCGCTTGTCGCGTTCTTTCCCGAACCGGCAGGGGGATTCCGGATTTCAGAACAAAGCCTTTAAGAGCTCCTCGCCGTCTTTCATCGCATCTAACTTTGGAGTAGTCTTGAGTAGAGGCATTTTCTCCGTAGAGGGCATTTCTCCGCGAATTATGAAACCCAAGTGCATTTTGTTGTTTTTAGCAATCACGGCGCTCGCACTCCCCGCTTTCTCCCAGGAGGGGGCGCTTTCGACCGATCCGCCTAAGGGGATCACCAAAGACGAGATCATCCAGAAGTTCGCGGCCAAAGAGAAAGAGTTCAAAGAAGCACGCGACAACTACACCTTCCGCCAGGACGTCAAGGTCGATACCCTCGATGGCGACACCGTCACCGGCGAGTATCGCGAGGTGTTCGACGTCACCTACGATAACCAGGGACATCACCTTGAGAACGTGGTTTTCGCGCCTCAGAACACGCTGCAGGACATTCTGATGACTCCGGAAGACCTGCAGGACATCCGCCACACCATGCCCTTCGTGCTGACGAGCGATGAGATCCCCGAATACGACATCCTCTACGTGGGACAACAGCAGGAGGATGAACTGCATTGCTATGTCTTTGACATTGCGCCCAAGAAGATTGATCCCAAACGCCGCTATTTCCAGGGGCGCATCTGGGTGGATGATCAGGACCTGCAGATTGTGAAAACCTCGGGCAAGGCGGTCCCGGAGACTCACAAAAAGGGCAACGAAAACCTGTTTCCGAAATTTACCACCTGGCGCGAGCAGGTAGATGGCAAGTACTGGTTTCCCGCCTACACCCTCGCCGATGACACGCTGCATTTCCGCAAGGGCGGCTATCAGGACGTCCATGTGCGCGACGTCATCAAGTACACCGACTACCAGCGCTTCGGCAGCAAGGTGAAGGTAACGTACCAGGGGCAGGGTAACAGCCCTTCAGGCAACGAGGGAAAGCCTCAGTCGAAGTAGCTCGACTGCCCGCGGCCGCGAATCCGAGTCCAGGCGCGGTGAATACCCGTTGGCACGCGGATTGGAAGGCTGTGTTTCTGCTGCCCTGGCGGCCTGTTTCTGAGCTTTCCTGCGGCCCGCTTCCGGCCGAGTTTCGAATTTAATAGAACAGATACTTCCGCCACCGGTCATCCGAGCGTCCCATCAGACGCATGATGTGGCGGCTGGTGTGCAGGTTGAAGGCATGCGGCACGCGCAAGAGCTTCATTCCAGCTTCAGAAGGCAGTTGATTCCCTTTGCTGCGATTGCAGGGATGGCAGCAGGCCACCAGGTTCTCCCAGGTGGAAGCGCCTCCGCGCGAACGCGGCACGACATGATCGAGCGTCAGTTCGCTTGAAGCCAGCAGCTCGCCGCAATACTGACAGGTGTTTCGATCCCGCAACAGGATGTTCTTCCGCGACAGGGCCCGCGTCTGATGGGGAATGCGCCGATATTCGAGCAGCCGGATTACCGACGGAACCCGCAGCGCCAGGCGTGCAGCATGCAGAAAGTGGCCGTTCTCCTCTTCGGTCATGGCCACACCCTTCAACACCAGCACGATCGCACGCCGCGCGGCGCACACGTTGATGGGCTCGTAGGACGCATTCAGCACCAGCACCGGTGCGTGCAGCGCGTGGACATCGCTCTCCTGATGAACACCCACGCCAAAGACCGCCGCGGTCACCGGATGCCGTCCGTTGTCCGTTCCCGAATTGTGCCTGTGTGCCGACATTTCACGCTTCACGCGATGCCCGCTCCCCCACCCTTCGCACAATGCCAGCCCATGGATTCGGAGTAGTGTTCTCGGGTCAAGACGTCGCCCGCCGGATGGACGCGACGGCCCGCTACTCTGTTTAGATGCTTAACTCGGATCGCCTTCGTCCAGGTGTCAGCCGGCCATAGGGGCACAAGCCCATCCGTCGAAGGCCGCGTACCCAGGGAGTTCGTTCGCCTAGAGGCAGCGGCGGCCCGCTCTGACTGGCGGAATCGGCGCGTTCGTCGCCGCGAGCCTCGCCCGGGAACCGGAATCACGTGAACCGGGCTGGCGCAAATACCTGGCTTGTAAATCGAGGTTTCAGGCGCGAAACAACCCGCGCACATTGGCAATCGGAAAATGTCCAGGAAGAGAATGCCGATCGGAGAA
>Ga0123355_10013125_pt1 | contig 12872 bp, 12 predicted proteins | sample TergutEmb28metaG_3_FD_89872 | JGI IMG/M metagenome (GOLD analysis project Ga0123355, IMG submission 89872) | Embiratermes neotenicus P1 segment gut microbial communities from Petit-Saut dam, French Guiana - Emb289 P1 | ecosystem: Host-associated > Arthropoda: Insects > Digestive system > Gut ...
AATCATTTCAAGACGCATTAAGCCGCCACCTTCTTGGACTGGTTCGCCCATCCAGTTGTACATGCCTGTTACATCTTTATAACGCCATCTGTCTACACCTGGGCGGAATGGTTCACCATCTGCGTTAAGAACCCAACCACCGGCTTCAAGTTCTGCTACTGCATTTGCAGGGTTAAATGCATAGTGGGTAAATTCAGGATGATTATATAATACTTGACCATGAGAAGTAAATTCTGGACCACGTAGAGCATAAGGACCATGTTGTACAGTTCCCCAACCGCCTGTGAAAGCACGTGCGAACTCGTCTCTGTCAATTAACCAAGCAATAGAACGACGAACTTCTGCAAATTGACCTGGACCATGGTCTCCATGCCATGCTAGATAACCATATCCATGACGTGGGAAGTCGTCACCTCTGTGTGTGCCTAAATCGTTTACAATAGCCCAACCTTCTGCAATTCTAACACCAGCACGTTGCGCATGAACCATGTCAATTTGACCAATGCGTAATGAGTCCATGATAGTTGCAGTTGGAGCGTTTACAAATGCAATTGTTTGAATTTGAGGCATAAATCCGTCAAAAGTACCACCAAACAATGGGTTTCTTTCTAATACAAGGTTGTTTGAACCTTCATCAAAACTTACTAGCCTGTATGGACCAGCAACTACTGTTGGGTTAAAGCGAATACCACCAGCAGCGTTTATTCTTTGTTGTGCCCATTCGTTAGTCATGTTATCAAATCTTACACCATTTGGTGTATCAGTGATTACAATGTTAAAACCTTGGTTGTAGTAGTGGAATGGAGCAGGTGACCAGTTTTGATACATGTGCTCCCAAACAAATGGGAAACCATCGGCACGGATTGTTATACTAAATGAACTATCAGAATAAAGTCTAATGCCACGGAACACGTTTGTAGGAACACCAACTTGTTCTTCATCATCTGGGTCATTTGGTATTAAATTACCATTTTCATCAAGAAGATATAATTCGTCTTGAGTCATACCATTTAAGAACTCGTTATATCCATCAATCCATTGACCTTCTATAACTGTTCTGTTAATAGAACGGTTTGAAGGTGATGATAACATTGCAATGTTAAACACATAGTCTCTTGCAGTAATTGGAGTACCGTCACTCCAAAGGTTATCTGTATAAATATTAAATGTGTAAGTTCTTGAACCATCTGCATTACGTGTTATAATTGGAGCTTCACGATTTACTAATGGATTTAATTGCCAGTTGCCGCTAAAATCCATTACCATTATAGCAGAAGAACTACGTAAACCATGCAATAAATCATTTACCCATTGTCCTGTAGCTTCTGAAGAGAATCCACCAATAAAGTTACCTTGAATAACAGTACTGTCACCCAATACTACCTGGCCCGCTGGTGCAGGTTGTGAGGCAGCTTCTGCTCTAATTTCATCTCTTGTAAAAGGAGTACCATCACTGTGTCTAAGGAATCTACCAGCCGTTGGAGTGTAAGCCCAAAGCCTATTATCTCCAGCCACTATATCGTCTGGGTTAGTAGTTGGCCCATCTGGAGCTGGTGTAGCAACTGGCGGAGGTGTCCACTCTGGAGCAGGTGTCGCAGCCGCAATATTATCTTGAGTAACATTAACTGGGTCTGCATCATTACCACCACAAGCAGTTACTAAAATGATTAGCAAAGTGAATGTAAGTAGTCCAAATAAAAATCTTTTCATAACAAAACCCTTTCCTTTCTTTGCCTTGGAATGTTGTCAATTAACATCCCTGTGAATAATCAACTAATGTCATCTTAAATTTTGTACAAGTGTACTGGAAATAGGTTGTGTTCTCTTGTCAGCCATATTAGCTTATGACATTTGTAACATCAAACTCTTTCCTTTTTGTAATCAAGCCTTTGTACAATATATGTGACAAAATGATTTGTTCCACTGATAATATCACAGGATTACGCTAATGTCTAATTCCATGCATCTTGTCATCTCTGTTAGTTTTATCTAAATTTTTATAAAATATACGTATGTTGCTTGTGCAATTAAACTAAATTTGTTAGATGAATATTCTACATTTATACAGTGTGAGCATTTTTTTGTGCAAATATGTATAGCTATGGAGTAATAATTTTATGAGATATTAAAAAAATAAAAAAATTGGCGTGTTTCATTTCATATTAACAATCATTCGTAGGGGACGCGCCCCTGCGCGTCCCGTTGGCTCTACTTATTGTGCGGGATGTGTCCTATTGCTATGCTATTATGCGGGACGCGCGGGGGCGCGTCCCCTACGAATGACAAAATTACTGTGATGTTCTTACATATTCTGAAACTTTTTTGCGAACACGTTGGAGCGTATTAGTAACAGATTTGGAATTCTTATCTAAAACATGGGCAATATCTGCATAAGATTTGCCCGCCATATACAACATTAGTACATCAAATTCAAGGGGTGAAAGTTGATGATGTATGAAATAATCTATGTCTTTGTATGCTTCGCGTCCAAGTACTAAAGCCTCTGGGTCTGATGCCCTACGGTCTGATATTTTTTCTAAAATGGTTTCTTCATTGTTTATTGTGTTGTTGTTTGGGCTGTAGGTACTGTATATGGAAATTGAAGAATTTAATGGCATATGTTTTTGACGGCTGGCGGCTTTAATTGCTGTTTGAATTTGTCGAACCACACACAAAGAGGCAAAACTTGCAAAAACAATACCTTTTTTGGAGTTAAAATCTAAAACTGCTTTATAAAGCCCTATCATACCCTCTTGTATAAGGTCTTCTAAGTCCCCACCTATTAAAAAATATACTTTGGCTTTTGACTTTACAAGAGGTTTATAACGCCTCATTAACATGTCCAATGCGATTTGATTACCCTCTCGTGATTGGTTTACCAAAATATTATCAGGTATATCCAAAAACAAAAACCCCTCCCCATAAAAACCTACACTTCTATAAACCTGTACAATGAAGACGCGTCATCTTTGCGTACTGTTTCTTTTACTGCTAATACTTCCAGTTTTGTGAATTTATCACCAAATCGAATAGATATTACATCACCTGTTTTTACTTCCAATGAGGCTTTGGCGGGTTTATTGTTTACTTCCACACGACCAGCGTCACAGGCTTCATTTGCTACTGTGCGACGTTTGATAATTCGGCTTACTTTTAAATATTTGTCTAATCTCATGTCTTTTCACCTCTTTGGAGTTATATTCTACCTTTTGATTCTTCCACTCTAGCAATTTTTGTGACGAGTTGTCAACAGGTTGCATACTAATGTAATGGGTGATGATATGGAAGTGATTATACTAGCGTTGACCCTTTCACTTGATGCATTTGCCGCCTCATTTGGTTATGGCTGTCAAAAAATAAAAATACCCCTATTATCAGGAATTATTATTATTTTAATTTGTACTGGAATTACGGGCATTTCATTTCTTTTAGGTTCAGCGGTTGATATCCCTCAAAGTTTTGCGGGTGGAATATCTTTTGCAATTTTGTTGACTATTGGTCTTATTAAATTGTTGGATAGTATTACAAAATCTATTATTCGCAAATATATACGTACTAAAAAGGAAATAAAATTATCGTTGTTTAATATTAAATTTATTTTACAAGTGTATGCCAACCCTGAAGATGCCGATGTGGATGTTTCTGAATCTTTATCAACTAAAGAAGCAACTATGCTGGCGATTGCGCTGTCATTGGATGGTCTTGCTGTGGGGTTTGCAATTGGGCTAATGGGGCTAAGTAACTGGTTTGTTGCTATATTTCTTCTGTGTTCATTAGTTTTTAACTCACTAGCAATTTTAACGGGTAGTTGGTTTGGTAAAACGGTATCAGCGCATTTGAAATTTAACATATCATGGATGGCTGGTCTAATATTGATTATTCTTGCGTTTGCTAGTCTGTTTTAGAAAAACTCAAAAAATGTAAAAGTCATTGTTTTAGTAAGTAAAACAATGACTTTTTTACTATTTATTACTTTTTTATTTATTCCTCAATTTTACGACTGCTTTGTCTTTGCGCCATTACCAAATCGAAATAAATACCTCTTTTGCGCAACAATTCGGAATGTGTGCCAACTTCTGCAACACCTTTGTTGTCCAAAACAACAAGCCTGTTAGCATTACGCAAAGTTGAAAGCCTATGCGCTATGGCTATGGTTGTGCGCCCTTCTGTAATGCGATTAAGGCTTTCTTGGATGATTGCTTCGGTTTCTACATCAAGGGAAGATGTGGCTTCATCAAGGATTAAAATTTCAGGGTTTTTGATTATTGCGCGGGCAATAGAAAGCCTTTGGCGTTCTCCACCAGATAAGCTAAATCCACCCTCACCAATTAAAGTATTGTAACCATCAGGGGTTTGGGTGATAAAATCATGTGCATTTGCGGCTTTTGCGGCGGCAATAACTTCCTCAAATGTTGCGCCATATTTTCCATATGCGATATTATCATAAAATGTTCCTGCAAACAAGAAATTATCCTGAAATACAACACCCATATTTTCATGCAAATGCTCTGTTGACATGTGCCGCAAATCGGTATTATTGATTTTAACTTTGCCTGTATTAGGGTCATAAAGGCGCATAATAAGGTTTATTAAAGTGGATTTACCAACACCTGATTTACCAACTAAACCAATCATTTCGCCTGGGTTAATTTCAAGGTCAACACCTTTTAGCACAGGTTCATAAGATTTATAACCAAAATGCACATTTTCAACGCTTACATTGCCAGCAATTGGTACATTTTGAGGCTCTTTAATTTCTGTAATTTCTGATTCTTCATCTAGTATTTCAAAGATTTTAACCATACTAGTTGTAGTATTAGCAAGCCAACGAGGAACATTTACCAACCAACGAAGTGGGTTATAAATAGCCCATAAGAACATGGTAAATTGAATTAATTCACCGACACTTAATGTACCATTAAGTACCATCCATCCACCCACAAATAGGATTAAGAACTCACCCATACCAACGATAAAACTTAGAGGTTGGAACATAACACCCCAATATACTTCATTTTCGGAGGATATTTGTGCCAACTCCCTATTGGCTTTGGCAAATCTGTCAATTTCTCGTTTTTCGTTACCAAACGATTTAACAGTACGTATACCTTTGATAATATCATGCAAAATTGAATTTGTTCGCGAACCCTTGCGCCATTGCCTTTCAAATCTTGCACGAATAAACGACAATGAAGCGTGCATTAATAACATTACAATAGGCACTGGGATAAATACTAATAAAGCCAAACGCCAATTAGTAAAAAGCAAAATAGTTATTGCGATGGTAAAAAGTAAAATCATTTCAATAACCCAACGCCCAAGGTCTGTGATAAATTCAGTTACAACCCCAGAATCGTCCATAATACGCCGTATTAAATCGCCGGGTGTTCGTTTTGCAAACAATGTCATAGAGTGACTTTGCAACTTGGAATAAGTTGCTGCACGTAAGTCATTTGATACCTGAAAAGTAGCCTTGTTAAACATTCGCCCTGCAAATATGGTAAGAACCTCTGCAAACGCCCGCGTTAAAAACATTAACCCAGCAATTAACAAAACCTGTCCCCATGTGCCAACTTGTGGTTCAAGATGATTGTCAATCAGATACCTTGAAAACAAAGGCGCCATCAAAAGCCCTGCCAAGGTCAGAGCGTTTAAAACTTGTGATATGGAGACACGCCATTTATAGGGCTGTAAAAAGCCAAGTGCCCGCTTCATTACACTAAATTTATTATAGCAGAATACACACACAGAAATATCTGTAACCAAAGGGCGACCACATTTTTCGCAATCATGTTTTTCAATAACGTCTGGTATAAAAAGAGTGCCTGTTGTTTTATAATAATCCACTATTTTACAAAACTCACCAGCGGGTTTTAATCCACTCATTGTAAAGCGACATAATACACGATTTTGAGTATTTTCATCTTCAAATTCTGCATACAAAAGCCCACAACCAACACCTGGCATTACAATGGTTTCTTTCATATCATCAGCGTTAAGGCGAAACTTTACCCAACCTGACTCTTCTGCACGAATCAAACCATTTTCATCTATAATTAGCTTGCCTGTAACGGGGTTCATATCTAGGTCTAAGTCGTACTCAAAAATATACTCTTTTATTTCATTTTCCATTTGATTTTTTGTTTCATTTTTTATGTTTTCCATAAAAGTTGCTCCTTAGAATAAGTATGCGTCCAGTTTACGCATACTTTGACGGTTCATCCTTGTTAAATCTGATATAAAATAACGATTTCCGTCTACATCAAAAATAATTACACTGTTATGAGAAAGCATTCTTATATTACGACTTACATCTTTTACAGCACAATTTTTTATATATTCTTTGCCCTGTTTATTTTTTAGTCGCAACTCCATGTAGGCATATCCCAACTTATCTTGAATTGAAATTACATCCAAGACTTCGGGTGAGTAATAACGATTATCAAGCTCTGTAATAACTACCTTGCGTTGCTCTTCTGGTAATTCTTCAACGGCTTTTAGTATGCCAATTTCCTTATTTTTCACGTCTGCCACAGAAATGTAGTTTAATGGTTGTTGAATTGGCATTATACGCCTAAGTACAACATGCTTGTAATCTTCACCTTTGTATTTTATACCTACAAAACCACCTTCCGTTGAATAAAATTCTGTTTGCGAAAGGTCAAGTATACCCAAATCCATAATTAACGATTCCATAAATTACAATCTCCTATCACTTATTATACTCATGAAACGAACGATTGTTTAATGTAGGGGACGCGCCCCCGCGCGTCCCGCACACCCTCGCCATTTTGTGGAACACGTCCCCTACAACCACACAGATTTTGTAATGAAAAGGCGGGACGCGCAGGGGCGCGTCCCCTACGGAAAATGTATCGTTTCACGAGTATACAACAAACATCATATAAATGCGTGATGCTCTATTCCCTACGCCGTTGTACACATCTTTCATTTTAACATTAATCAGAGGTTTATTCCAGTGCAGTTTTTAGTTATAATTATCTTTTGATAAAATTGTACTTGTTATCTAATCATGGTATAATTTATACATGGAAACAAATATTTTGGGAATTCCCTTTGATGCCTTATCATTTAAGCAAGTGCTTGATAAACTTCAAAATTGGGTTAATGAGTCACAAAACCATATAATTGTAACTCCCAACCCAGAGGCTGTAATGCAAGCGCGTCGAAATGCCTCTTTTTCAGAAGCGTTAAAAGCTGCGGATTTACGACTTGCAGATGGTATTGGTATAGTACTTGCCTCTAGGTTTTTAGGAAAACCTCTACCAAGTAGGGTGCGTGGTTATGATATAACCATACACCTTTTTGATAGATTAGAGGCAATGGGAAAAAATTTTACGGTATATTTTTTAGGTGGAGCACCAGGAGTTGCAGAAGTTGCCAAAAAAACCATGGAAGAAAAATATTCTTTTTTAAAAGTTGTAGGATATGATCATGGTTTTTTTTCCGACGGGGAGGAGAACATAATTATAGAGGATATTAACAGACTCGCTCCTGATATTTTACTTGTGTGTTTAGGAATGCCCAGGCAAGAAATATGGGCAACCAGTCACAGAAATATTAATACGCGCATAACCTTATGTGTAGGTGGGACGATGGATGTTATGGCGGGTAATGTGCAACTTGCACCTGCTTTTATGCGACGAATTGGGTTAGAATGGTTATATAGGCTATTTCGCCAGCCAAGTCGTGCTAAAAGAATGCTAGACCTACCACGATTTGTTATTTCAGTGATATTATATAGGTTTAATAGTTAGGAAGAGGACGTTCATGACACGGAAACACATTTGGGATTATTTTCTTATAACAATAGGGGCTTTTTTATTGTCCTATGCAGTAATTGGGTTTTGGAAACCTTTTAGTTTGGTAACGGGTGGTGTCTCTGGGCTTGGACTTGTTTTTGAAGCTCTTTCAAATGGTCGAATTCCTGTTTGGCTAACAAATATTGTTGCTAACATTCCTTTGTTTATTATTGGATGGAAGACAATTCCACGCGAATATTTTGTACGTTCGCTTTATGTGGTTGCGATTTTCTCACTTGGTTTGGAGAGAGTAGAATTACTGCCATACCTACCCTCAGATATGTTTACAGCGGCTGTTTTTGGTGGGGTTGTTGGTGGTATTGGGCTGGGTATGATTTTCCGCACTAGGGCAACCACGGGTGGGACTACTTTGGCGGCAACTATTCTTCACCAAAAAGTATTTAAACAAATTTCTCTTCCTAAAATTCTTTTTGTTGTAGATTCAACAATTATTCTTGTTGGATTGGTAGTATTTGGAGTATTAGAAACGATGTACGCTATTATTGCTGTGTTTATTTGTACAAAAATAACCGATGTTATACTTGAAGGTGTTTCTTTTGCAAAGGGTGCTTTTATAATATCAAAAGAATCTGAAGCTATAGCGGATGCAATTCTTAAAACCATGTCCAGAGGTGTTACTGGTATTCCAAGTGTTGGTATGTATTCAAAAAACCAACAAGATATGCTTATGTGCGTGGTAAATACAAAACAACTAATTGCTCTTAAAGAACTAGTGCACTCCATTGATGAAAGAGCTTTTGTTATTGTTACTGATGTTCGCGAAGTTTTAGGTGAAGGTTTTACTTTAGAGCAATCTATAAATGTAACAAAACAACTAGAATGTTCACATGAAAAGGGATGTTCATAATGAAACTCAAAATATACGGTTGCAAAGGTTCTGCACCTGTGTCACTAGGTTTACATTCACGATATGGTGGTAATACATCTTGTATAACAATCGAATCAAATGAAATAAATGAAGATAATGAGCAAAAGGATATGTTAATATTTGACGCAGGCAGTGGACTTTTATTGATGGAAAGTGAATTGCGCAAAAATAATGAAAATTATCCTAAAAATCTATCATTTCGCCCTAATATTCTTTTAAGTCATCTGCATTTAGACCATATTATTGGTTTGTCGATGTCTGATTTTACCTATGCGCCTGATAGTAAAATGCGAATATTTACATGCTCTCGTGATAAAAACAAACCCCTAAATTCACAGGTTTTGGGGGCTTTTGCCCCCCCTTATTGGCCTGTACCCATAGTGAATATTAGTTCATTAGAATTTGTAGAGACTTTTGATGATGTATCATTTAATATTGGAATATTTACAATTACTCCATTTCGCGCCCAACATCCAGATAAAACACAATCATTTTTAGTTACTGATGGTGTTAAAACTATTGTACATTTGTTGGATAGCGAAATTGCAAATATGGCTGTAGGGCGTTATGATAAGCTAGTTAAATATTGCTTAAATGCAGATTTGGTAGTATTTGATGCCTCATATCTTCCACAAGATTATGAGAGTAAAAAAGGCATGGGGCATTCTACTGTAGAGCATGGTATTAAACTTGCGGATGCGTGTAATTGTGAAAAAATGTTATTTGCCCATTTTAGTCACATGTATGATGATAAACAATTGGATAGTATGATTTCTTACTTAACACCCTATGGTTATGGCAAGCGTTTTTTGCTTGCAAATGACGGACTAGAACTTCAAATATAATGAAAACAAAAAAGCCCTCCAATTTTTGGAGGGCTTTTTTGTTTTCATTTGAATTATTTTACAGAATTAAATAACATACCCAATAAATCATGGGGGCTCATATTTTCAAATGGGTTTGGTGGTGCTTGTGGTGATGCAATATCTTGCCCATTACTAATTGCATTCCATGCGGCATTAAATCCTGGTAGTCTTGTGGCATTTGCACTTACATGTCTCATAGGGTTTCTTGCCAAGTTTTCGGCAATACGTTCAACCCTGGATGTAAAGAAATGTGCTTGACGGCTTCCGTTACCATTTAAGAAACGTTCAAGATTACCATTTTCTGCAGCAGTATTCATTTTTTCGGCATTTATTGAAAGGAATCCACCTTTGCCAACAGTAATACCAATGTCTGCAAGGGCGCGACGACTCATATTCGCAGCTCCTTGAAGTTGACGAACTAAAACACGTGTTCTGCTGTCACCAGAGTTGTTTGTTGCAGATTCTAAAAGGGCATTAAAATGATTTACCAAGTTGCGGGCGGCATTTTGTGTGTGAAGTAAATCTTGACCCAAAGTAATTTCAACAGATTCTTCTCCAGTGGTAGGCTGATGTATTGTTACAGTCAAACCACCACCAAGATTTACCTCATTTGAAGCCGATGATTGTTGTTCGCCTTCTCCTACAGTAAATAATGCGTTTTGCCCTTCTTGGACAATATTGTTAATGCCTGTAAGTTCTACGGCATTCCCTGTTATATCAGTGAGTTTAAACCTTGGTTCGCCATCCTCACCTTCCCCTGTGGTGCGGGTTACGATATTTAAAGTGCTATTTGCTCCGTTTACACTAACGCTTGCAGTTAGCCCAATGTTTGCATTATTGATTGCGTTTGCCATACGTTGTTGAAATTGTTGATTTGTTACAGATTCGTTAGCTCCAACATTAAATGACAACCTACGTGTTTCTCCGTCAACCTCAACTTCAAACTCAAAAGTCCCGCTATTTTCAAATGGGATGGGTGCAAGCCTGTTAAGCCCAACACCTTCATTACGTTGAGTTGTGGCAATTTGTTGAATTGTCATACTTTTGTTGGGTAAATTTGAACCTGTAAAACTGGTGATAGAAAGAATGTCGGTATTACTAGATGTTGCTGTGCGTGGTCTAAATGCCTCTGGAAGAGCAGTAATAGCTTGACGCAAATTATTAGCCCTTGTTTCTGCCCCATGCAAAAAGCGAACAGTGTCTACTACGCGTTGATGAATCATTTCATTGGTGCTTTCATTGGGTGATGCCATGATAGACGACCCAGGACCTCGTAAGCCACCAGAAAAACCTGACATTCTTGCAGACCCAATACTGTTAAAATTTGTGTTAATGAACATATAAACTCCTAAAGGGTAAAGATTTTGCGTCCGTGCATTACCCTTGACAATTACTATATCGGCATTGTTATAAAAATCTTTAGACCGTGGGGTTTCCCCCCTCTTCTCAGATTATGTAAAACCCCGTAAATTAAACGTTTATGGGTTTTTTTTATGCTTATGCAAATCATGAACAATCGCAAACAATGTTTCCGCTTCAACTTCTAACTCATTTGCAACAGTACCAATAATTAATAAAATTTCAATAATTTTATCTTTAGATAGTCCGTATTTTTCAGCTATTTTCTCATAAATGTCCATTTGAGCATCTACAGCACTCCTTACATCCATGAACAACTTAATATGATTATCACTAAGCCCACCAATAAAGTAATCAGTATGTCCTGCTTTTACAATTTCCCTTAACTTTCTTGGTGTAAGACTTTCTTTACTGTCCGTTAAAAGTTGACTCATTGATATACCCAGTGCATTTACTATTCGCTGGAGTTGTTCAACCTTTGGTTGACGTATCCCCCGTTCATATTGACTAATGGTCATTTCACCAATTCCCGCAATTTTCGCAAGTTGTTTTTGCGTTAATCCTTTATCACTACGTATTTTTTTTATTCTCTTGCCAATGTCCACTAACATCACGCTCCTTAAAGCAAGACTATCATACAATTGCGTATAATTCAAGTGAATTAATTTAACTTGACTAATTCGTATGAACTACCTATAATTAATTCATACGAATCACTAAAAAGGAGTTGAACATATGGAAAAGATGACAATGAGCGTAAAATGCGACAGCTTGAACCCCAATATACAGAAAATCAATAGAATAATTTGAAAAGGAGAAAAAATATGATTAATATTATTAAAAATCCATGGCTTGATGTGTACAAATCCGATTTAGTGCGTGGGGCATACTTTAGCTATTATTATGAATTTCCTTTGTTGGAAAAGTCTAATTACATTCCCAAAAAGTTGATTCCTTTTGATAAGGCAAAGAAAACTTTGGATAAGCATCAATGGGTACATTTCTATATACACGATTATAGATTCCAGTGTATATGGAATAACCCAAAGCAATATTTAAATATCTTGCAACAGTACGAAGGCGTAATTATACCAGATTTTAGCCTTTATCGTGATTTACCCCTAGCCATGCAAATATGGAATACGTATCGAAATAGAGCTATTGGTTATTGGCTTCAAAGTCAAGGAATAAAAATTATCCCTAATATTCGTTGGGGAGATGAACGCACATATGAATTTGCGTTTGAAGGTTTGGAAAAGGGTGGAACTGTAGCAATAAGCACTTATGGCTGTATCAAAAACAAAACAGACCGCACATTTTTTCAAAACGGCTTGGAGAAAATGGTGCAATTACTTGCACCTGATACAATTGTGGTTTATAGTTACTCACCAGATAAAATCTTTCTGCCTTATAAACAAGCTGGAATTAATATCGTTGCTTTTGACAATTATGTTGACATGTTGCGAAAGGCAATGAATTGATGGGGAGTGGAATCAGTGGGGGATTTGGTAACACTAGAGGTGGCAGTTGCTTTGTAGCTGGAACAATGATTTTAACAGAAAATGGGTATAAGCCTGTTGAAGAAATTCAAATTGGTGATTATGTTTGTTCTGAAAATGTACTTTCTGGTGAAGAAGGGTTAAAACGAGTTATTAACGTATTTATCCATGAAACAGACAAATTGCTTCGTTTATTTTCAGACAATAATGTGATTGAAACAACTCCAGAACATCCTTTTTGGGTTGTGGGTAAAGGTTGGGTTCTTGCAAACGAGCTTAGTTGTGGTGCTTATTTCAAGTTGTTAGGGAATGATGTAGTGTACTATCCGTGAAACAAACATAGTGTATAAAGTTCCGTAAAAATGCTATACTCCTCCAAAAAGACATGGAGGAAATGAAGTGCCACGATACAATGTGAGCCTAACAACCGAAGAGC
>Ga0123355_10013126_pt1 | contig 12871 bp, 8 predicted proteins | sample TergutEmb28metaG_3_FD_89872 | JGI IMG/M metagenome (GOLD analysis project Ga0123355, IMG submission 89872) | Embiratermes neotenicus P1 segment gut microbial communities from Petit-Saut dam, French Guiana - Emb289 P1 | ecosystem: Host-associated > Arthropoda: Insects > Digestive system > Gut ...
AAAAAAAAAAAACATATTTGCTAGTACTATAGTGCAAGCATGTCAAAACCCATGGGCTGCAGTGAACAAAACAATTTGAGGATGGGCCACAAAACTTTAAAGGTACAATGATCTACTACTACTAGAAACATAACACAGTACCATAAAACCATGAATAAATTAATGTTAGATGCAAACCTAAATCTAAGGAAAATCTAAATGAGATTATACAATCAATAACAATTGTAACATCTCACTTCCAGTCAGAAAATTTTCCAGACACTTGTAATCTGATATTTATGCTTAACTTATTAATGTAAGGTTCAAAATTGTGCGTTCATACCACTTTCATTATTGATGACAAATGTTGTGAATCTGTTAATCTTGATCTTTCAGAGGTCATTTTATTTCAAGAGTGAAAACGTTTGTTGACACAAATATGTGCTAATTTTCAGTGAATATAACTAAATATTAACTGCTGATTAGTCATGTGAGCACAGACTCATCCAAACACTCTTGCATCAGACTCTCAGTGAACTGCAATTTGCAACTGACCGGCTCATATTGCTTCACAGTGGGTGTTTACTGTTGTGTTAAATGCAATCCATGATTTTATAATGCTGAAGGAACAAAGCATTTGTATTGTTTTGCTTCAAACTCAAGGGAGGGGGAGACTGCAATGGAAATGCAAGAAATGTTATAACAACTTCTGTTGTCAATGTCATGGGTAGATCAGACTTTTGAGTGGTTTTCTTGATTCAAACATGGGTAAACATTGGTTGAAGACTGTAAATGTTCAAGTCATCCTTCTACAGGTCGCACTGGCCAAAGTTTGCACAATTATTAACAAAGAAAAGTGAAGTCTCATGTCACAGATTGTTGGCTGGTTAGTCCTCTTGTGTGGAACATGAGCCAGTGGATTCAAATGGAGGACTCGAACATGGTGGTGCATCTTCATGAAGCTTGTGCTTTGGTTGCTTGCTGATGTGCAGAAGTAGCAGCATGTGTGCAGGCCAGGAACTGTTGTGTCAAATCATAAACTTCATGACATTTTAGGCCTCTGCCATAATGCAGCTGAAGTCTTCACACTCTTCTGGGATGTTGTGCAGTGTTGGATGGCAGCTGGTTACCAATGCCAAAACAACATATGTTCCATCTTCAAGAACAAAACAATCCAAAAATGTATGACCCTTGCAGATGGGGCCAATACATTGTCCTGAAACGTCAGTAACTTACTGCCAACCAACCCTGCACAATGTCCCAGGGAAGTGAAGATCTCTATCAAAACTTTCTCCCCAAGAATCATAAGAGGGCACAAAACCTCGTCTATTGTTTTAACCCAGAAACCAAAGAGCAGTCCTATCAATGGAAAGCCTGTCATCATCACATCTAAAAGGACAGACAAGTTGTGTCAAACCTCAAGAGGATGTTGGTGATGTCTTTTGACTTTGAGGACACTGTTCAACAAGCATTTGTTTGTTCAAACCAAATGGTTAACGAGCATTTCTACCAAGAGGTTATGCAGTGTCTCAGGGAGCAAGTCTGCAGAAAACGTGTGGAATGATGGCAGAACCACGACTGGTTGATTCACCGTGACGTGTCAGCACATGGCTTGGTGAGTGCAGCAAATTTTGGCCATTAAAAATATGTTTGTGGCCCCCAAAACTCCCTATTCACCTTGACATGGCCCTTTGTGACTTCTCCTTGTTCCCCAGAATGAAGATGCTGCTATAAGGATATCCAGTATTCAGTAACAGTCACTGACTGTACTACACACAATTCCAAAAAGTCAGTCCTAGCAGTGACAGGAACAATGTACCTGTTGCATAAACTCAACAAGGGACCCTTTGGAGGGGAGATAACAATGATCAGTAACAAAGCACTACTGATTCAACCCTTATAAACATACTGGGAGATGGGATGCTCTGAGTCAGACTCTTTCTAATTGTTTTAATATTCTCTGTAATATTTACCCAGACCAAATATTATTCAAGTTAACCAACGCTACAAACCTGATGTTTCCTTTAATTTCATGCAGTTATTACTGCAGTGAAGCATGCATGGTCCAGTTGGCCAGTAATACTAATGCCAATTACACAAGTTGAAATATGGCTGCCAAACATTTGTGACCATGAGATTTAAAAATTTGCTATTCCTGGACAATTAACTATCACTTTTAAGTCAAAATCTGCCAACCCATAGTACTGGAGGCTTAAAATCTCCATTCCCATGTTATAAAATTTAAATCATCTAAGTTTTGCAACCACCAGATATATGATAGTATTACAGCCAGGTTCTCTGAAAGACTGGACAATTATAATTGAATGCTGCCTGTTACTGTTAAAACATGATCATTCTGACTCTTATTCTCAGAAGTCCACATACAGTTATGAATGTAACATGAGAATACTGCATCCTTGTCATTTTTTTAAACAAGATTTACTACTCTACCACTATTACTAGTAATAATCTAACATAAAATCTTGTGCCCAACTGTGAGTCCCAAAATATCTTTTTTCCCCGGGGGTAGCACTTAAATAATCTAATAAAGCTGGTATAGGCTATGCAGGGAAGTGATGAGGTGGATGGTCCATTTCCTCATAAAGGTTGTCCTTTGTATCATCAGGTTTGTCCTCAATTGAGGCACACACATTCATAATATTATCACACCACAATGTCTTAATATTATGACATCCTGTCCCAAGCTCATACCCACTGATCTTACTTCCTTTGTATACTTGAAGCATGTTCCTAACTGGTGACAATATTTCTTTTTTCCATAGAAAAATCATGTCCTGGTTTAATGCCTCCCCTTGTCCCAACTGACTCTACTCACACTACACATAACTATACCACACCATAGTATAGAGCTGCATATCACCTCGTATTTTTTTTATATAAACATTAATACCTAACCAGCAGATGCATATGTGTATTTGTTGGTCAGCTATTAACTTTGATGTATTTGTCTGAAATTATGTATATTTACTGTCCAAAATTATATAATAAAATATCTCTACATTACAGAATTGTACTAAACAAGCCACAAAGTAACACTATAAACACGTAAAGGCATCTTTATCTAGGCGTATAATATACAGCGATGGTGTTTAATTATCATTACACTGCACTAATTTACTTGCTACTCTCTTTCATGAACCTCAGTTGCAGAGGGCTATGGAGGTATGGGCCTATGTTTATCATGTAGTGTCCCAAAAATACCAAAGAAGTAGACACATGATTTTGGAAACGGGATCTGTTTTTGTCCTCGGGTAAACGGTCATTTCCTCTGTTGGGCCCCTGAGCCTCAGCTATTGTGGGCACCCCACATTAGCTCACTTATCACCACTGTATATGCCCATGATAGGCTTTGTTAACAGGAAATACATTTTCGACATTAAAAACTGTCAGAATAGCAGTGATGAGACAAAAGAAACAAAATTATCAAATAAAACCAAGGACCCAGCACATAATACAATTCGGATATAATGCGAAATTAACGTAATGAGTGCTGTATGCCGAAATTAAATGTAACCTACCACAACTTAGTGGTCTTCTTTGCTAACCTAAAACTAGGGCAATTGGGCCATGCTAACGTCGATATCGTGCCTATACTATGGGCTCTGGGACCCACCCCGCCTGGTCTTCAATGCGCACCGTGGGTAAGGCGGTCGAGGCGTGGGACTGACCACACAATTCTATCTAGTGCAGAGGTTTATACATCTACTTCCCATACATATATATATATATCTTCATGGCGCACATACGAACAACTGGGCCTTTTTTGCAAAACAAACGCCTGCGCACATACACTTTTTGTGCGTAACTATGTTACGCAATTGACACGTACAAAAATTCCTACGATCACCCATCAACCATCAGCCGAAACTAGGTCTGTCCTTAGTAGTGCTCAAAATGGCGTCACGGATGTCGTCAGCTCGTTAATGCAGCAAGTACAGTTTTCTCTCGTAACATATTTCTTGCATTGATTATCGATACATTCATATTTACTTCATTCATATGGACGTAGAGTGTATTTCCTTGACGCAACAAACAGATTTTATGTTATTCGTTCATAACATTTGTGTAATTCTTACATGTAAACTGCTGCCCCTCTGTAGCTGATCCCGGCTTTGTACTACAACACATGCATCACAGATTCTACAACTCCGATTAAGTCAAGATGGCGGATCCACTGAGCTTGTTGAGGCAATACAATGTCAACAAAAAAGAAATCATAGAAAGAGATAACCAAATTATATTTGGTGAGTTTTCTTGGCCCAAGAATGTGAAGACAAATTATTTAATGTGGGGGTAAGTAACTTCCATTACTTGGTCTAGAAACAAAGTTTATATGTGTTTTCCATATGGGTTACTTTGCAGTCCAGGAATATAACTTAGAATATACGATCGTTTTATAACTGACGAGGTCCGAGAAATCGCGTAATTACCCAGAGATAAAAATGAACTGTATGTATATATAATTCATTCATTGCAGGATTTCAGTTATCAGTGTGTTCTTTAATGGTACACTAGTAGGTTAAAAAGTTTGCATTATAAATTCATAATTTTGAGTGAAATTGAACCTTTTTCAATACAAATTTGTTCAGTTTTTAACACCGCCAGTTGTTTAACTTTGCCCCGAAATTAATTGTTGATGGCATTTTAAGCGATTTCCACAGAGAGTTGCCCGGTTTGTAAAGTACGTCTGTGGAGTAAGATATGCAATAAATGGTTTCCCTGTTCCTGACATACCCATCATTTAGTTGTTTTACTTCCTGTTGTGTGTGGTCAGAAGTAGACTTTCTGTTTACAGATGATGTAGTTGCCACAGAATGTGGTTTGCTGCAGACCTTCACTATTTTCGTCAGTTGTTATACACTCCAAGGTTGTGTGCAGTCTACTGTCGCTTGCTTGTGAAAATCCTTTTACTTCACTATAGAGGACCTCTTAACGGAGAAAACATTCAGATCCATAAAACTATTTTTCGCTGTTATGACCTGATCTGTCCACATCTCTTACACTATTTATATACAAGGACAATTTGGAAAGGCTTATCTTAGAGTTCAATAGAGCACTGTGCATGGCATGTAAAGGTACAGTGGAATCCTGCATAACTAAACAGGACTAGTTATGGGGTGGTTAAATGAGAAGGAGGTTAATCCAAGGAAGCAGTAGATAAATAGAAGGTAATAAAAATTGAACATGGCATGTGTGAGACCTGTATTTATAAAACTGAGGTTGCTGACTTTCTTTCAGTACATATTCCACAAAATTATATTTTATAACAGAACACTGTAACTTGCCTCCGGATGGTTATGTATATTCACATGGTACCAGAAACACACATATTCACTACATGAATGTTCACAAGTTTGAAACCTAAAAATGGTCACCAGACTTAGTAAGATGGATTTTCTTCATTCACCTTCCAAATTGCCCAAAAGGAACAGATACGGAGAGATCGCTAAAGGTAAAAAGAATATTTGGCAGAGATTGTCTGCTACAGCCTAAACGACATGATGTGACAGGTGTCACCCCCATCGGTAATATGCTCTTTTATTAATTTCGTAATTGTTACAAAATAGATCAACAAAATGTGCGCACTTTAATGTGTTAATTTTAAACTCCTACATCCTATAGGCTGCTCCAATTACTGTGTAAATATTCACGTCTGTAAGTCATACATTAGTGATTTCACCAAAGTTCTATATATTGAAGATGATAGTATTGCCTAGGGATTCTTTCATGAAACTGCATTCCCTGATGAAGGGCCAGTGAGGCCTGAAACATGTAAGAGTTTTTAAATCAAAACATTAAAATGTGTGCATTTTGTTAATCAAATTTGTAACAATGACATCACAATGCTTTGAGTAAAAAATGTAAAAAAAAGTGTAATTTTGTAATCTAGGCATCTGAGTTTTTAAAATGTAAGTTACGTTAAACGATCTTGATCATTTTATTTATTATGAATTTTTTGTTTTGAAAATATTCTTGTACTGTGTTTATGGCTGTGATGTAGCATGGTGTTATGAAGTAAGAAAGGAGGTCTGTTGTATTGTGGAAGTGTACTAACCTTTACCAGTCATGTGTTGCATTATTGCAGTAGCATGTATGTGCAGTACAGATGACCATCAATGCCATTTTTTAATTACTGGTACTGCTGTCACTTTTTGGTATGGCTACCAACCCCCATACTACTCCTTCATTCTGTTGTCTCTCTTATGACAGGTCCATAGCCTGTTCCAAAGCAAGTTCTTCAGAGAGTGTGCTAGAGCTTCCTCTTTCAATTTAAAGTATCCTCTCTTTTTCTTAATTCATCTTTCATCACGTATATACTTCCCTTTATCTTTCCTTCAGTACTGTGTTTTAGAAGGCAGGTCCTGTGCAAGATGTGACAAATTCTGTTCTTTTTACCATTTTTGGGGTATTTTCTCAATGACTCTTTGTAATTTCTCACATGATTGGTCATGGGGGCTTAAAATCCCCTAATTGCAGAGAGTACACTGTAACCCCTAGTTAAATCTGGCCTTCAGTCCCAAAGTACTGAAAGATGTAACATATCCTGTTCACATCAAAGGCACTACTGCAGTGTTATCATACAATTCTGAACACATGGTTAATGGCAGTATATACACAAAAATGTTTGCTCAAAAAAAAGTACATAAACTGCTGCTCCAAAAGGTATTTCCTCTTGTTGTTGCAGGAACTTAATCCCTAAATCCTAGCTTCTAAAAACTCTCCCCCAAAACTGAAACTTATAATTCAAGCCAAAAGAGATGAAATAACAAAACTGTTGACTCTTGGTGCTAGGATTTCTTATTGTACTAGTAATTCTAACTCTACAGTACATGTGAATGTGCACTCATATCAGGAGCATCATTTATAAGATGGTCCTTGTCCACAACCGTAAAAGCACAAGATGCACCAAAGCAATTTTAAAATGGAGAGTGTCTGTGGATCTGTTGTAATGAGCAATAATCTGTCTGAATTTATTCCTTAGAGACTTTTTAAAATGTGATTTCCAGACAAAACCTGGCATGTTTTCAAGAGGTCTACTAGTTATTTTGTGACATGGTATCTGAATACCACTTAACTTACATATTTTGGTACACTGGTTTCTAAAGCAAAGTCATTACTGTTCATATGTTGTGTAACCTTCATCACAGAGATCCGCAGTTCCAGGAGTACAGGTCAAACTTGGGTCACCTGATGGGTCATAACTTGCTAAATGAACACAATTCGTGGCGGATATGAATGGGGTGCTCATTATGTACTGGTAATAACTGGGGTGTAAGGACAATGAGATTTATGACTGTGGGTCACGGGCAAAAAGTTTGAGGCCCACCACCATCTTATTGTATGTCTTAGAAAATTAATTTCCACTTTTTTTTTAAGTGTTGTACAATGAGTAGCATATTTTATCATGTTCTGAGCACAGCAGCTGTGATGGAAGTGTAGGAAACCTCCATATGCTGAGAATTTAGAGCCTATTTTTTCACCCATTATTTCAACTTACGGTGTTCTACAAATATTGAGGGGGCAAAGTGCCAACCATCAGCTTCTAGACAGGCCTCACGCTTTTGGAAAATAGTTTTCTACTCATGACAGAGCTTCTATCTTGAAATAGTAGTCCTTTTTCTTCAGATATTGTTTTTCATTTCCCACAGAACATGTGGATTTTTGGCATGAACTGTATTTTAGTGTCACCCACAAATAATCACCCTGATTCATATCTTGAGATTTAAGAGGCTGCTGTCCACAACTTACCTAGCATTCACTGATTGCCTTATGTACTGCTGTTGCTGAGAATTTTTCTGCAGGCAGTGGCATTGTCCTCTGTGAAGTAAACATATTTATCTCTTATTCCATTAATGCCCTGAAGAATGCTGCCATAATATGTTACTTAACAAGCACAGGCCCTGTGACTTTGTGTGCACTAGCTGCCCACCAGACTGTGACCTTAAGATCATGTATAAGAAAACATGAACTTTGTGGGGATTATCAGAAGACAAGTTTCTGTTATTTGGACTGTTTACCATCTTACATAATATGAACCATGCCTCAAAAAACAGATTTTCATATTTTGTTGTTTTCCTATACCAAATACATAATTTAAAATTTTTAATTATGCATATTAGTATTTTATATGGCATTATTGATGTGATACATTTTTTCCAGAATTTGACAACATTCTTTCCATGAATTACATATGAACACTGTTTACCATCCTGACATGTTGTGCATCATGTGTAATAAGAGATTAAGTGCTCATTTCTGCTGCCCAGTTTCCAGCTCTGCCAAAGAAGTAATAGTGTGCCCTGTTGTGCCTCCACAAACCAAGACCACATTTTCACACCCATGGGGACACAAGAAACTTACCTGTCTGTATATGTGACTTGCTGGGACAGTAACTTTGTAAGGTGTAAAAATATAATGTTGTTTGGAGAATGGTGATTCTGTCATGCAATGCTAGGAAAGTGCAGAATTAATCCATAGTTCTTAGATTGTAGATTGAGCTAGATAAAGAATAGAATAGAATATGTAAGGGTGGGCATGGTAGGGACCCATGTACATTGACTGTATTTGATGTTTTGTGCAGCCCTTTTGCTCATGCATTCAATAGCTACACACTTTGCACAGAATGCAGTATCCTGCTGATGGAGATACCACCAAAGTCACCTGGTTTCAAAAAATGTTCACCAAAGTGCCTAAATGTTAATGTGGCTAGTGTCTCACAGTCACAAGGAGCATGCAAAGCCATTCTAAATGCCTGTTTGCATATACCACAGCCAGGGGATCTACCAGTCCCTGCTTAAATAGATACCCATTTAAGTGACAGTGACCTGTGAGCAGCTTCATTATTATTATTAGCTGGTTCCAGTTCAAATGGAGTTCTCCAGCTCTTTTAGCATGGGGTCTTTTTAAGAAAGCACTTGGCCTTGTGTTGTTCACGAGTGGACTGCCGATGTTCCTTGTGTTCCTACTTGTTCAGTCCTTGAACACTCCCCTGGTATCCTTTGTAGATATGCCAATGGCAGGTTTAGACTGTATGAGTGGATGTGAGCAGCCTTGCATTGTTTGAGCTATATATACTGAGGTATGTCTTGTCTTTCTTTACAGCTCTGGTAAAGATGGGGCCCCAAAGGAATATTACACTTTAGAGTGTTTATTATTCCTGCTGAAAAATGTCACTTTCACACATCCTGTGTACGTGCGCCAAGCTGCTGTAAGTATATATCTTCATGAATTTAACATGAAATTAAGATCAGAATTTTGTTTGCAAGTCTCTCACTTGTGAATGCAGGCTGAAAATATTCCTGTGGTGCGGCGACCAGACAGGAAAGATTTGCTGGCCTACTTGAATGGTGAAACCGCTGCATCAGCCAGCATTGATAAGTCAGCTCCCCTTGAGATTCCCACACAAGTAAAGAGGACAGCAGATGAAACTCTCGAGTCACTTGCCAAGAAGCCTCGTTTTGAAGAAATACAGGTGCAAAAAGTGAAAGAACAACTTGCAGCTAGGCTTGATGCACCAAAGGAATCGTCTGTAACAGTTGACAATATCAAGTGAGTGAATACATGAAATTAAAATTTGTGTTTCTTGTATTAGATGTTGTTTTGCATGTTATGAAGATGCAAAGGAGGTTTTGCATCAGTTCTGTGATATATTAAAAATTTTATTTTTATTAGCCTACTTCACTTTCGTGAAAAAAAAAAGGTAGGCTTACGATTTCACAGTTATGTCTCTCTCTGTGTATGTGTGTGTGTGTGACTGCACACACATATATTTGTACTGAAACTATTTATGATAATAAATTTTCAAAAATATGCCAACTTTGTTAATTATGTAGTAACTCACCAGCTGCCTTTTAATTCATTATCAGTTGCATGTACAGATATCACAAATTTTGATGCATATTGCACTGTCCTCCCTACCTTCCTGTCACATTCGTTACATAGGGTTCACATATTCAATAAAATATTCTTGGGCAACAGCTGCTTCAGGTGGTTGAATAGTGAATAAACCAACATTTGTGGGACCATCTCTGTCTCCGAAACATTGGTTTACTCACCAATCAAGCACCTGATACAGCTGTTAGCCAGAGAATATTTTATTGAATTCAGTCGCCATGAAAGCTTTAAATTATGTGGTTCGCACCTTGCTTGTACATCATACTATAGTAACTTAATATGTGAAGCATTGATCAGAACTTTAGTCAGAATTTGGTTGTGTCTATAGCTAATTAAGAACTAACTCATGTCTCTTGTATAGTTCACCTAAATTAAATAACTTTTCATACTGCCAATCAGAATTACCTAAATTTACAGTTTTCTTTGTGGTAGTAATTTTTTCATAATTATTTGGGTATATTACACGTTTTGTTACACATTATGTTCATTCCATCTGTTAAATGTAACACATTATATAATGCCTGTAGTGTGTATCTTGCCAAACATATGTTTCCACTTACATTTTATTACCTTTAACCTCTTCTGTAGGTAAATATAAGAGTCCAACTGGTGTATTGGAAAGGGTCAGTACATTATACTTCTGCTTTGTTTGGGATCTTTGTAATCATAGTGTGCCTTTCTTCTGTAAAATTCTTTGACCTTTGATGGCGCAGGACATTGTTCATGTTTCATGCATACAGCATATTGTCCATGTTTCATGCATACAGCATAGACAAGACATGTCAACTTGGCTGCATACGAGCTGCATGTGGCTTTTATGACTTCTCTTGGTGACTTGAAAAATATTTGAAAACAAACTGTGAATATGGCCCAAAGATTACAGTTTGTAAATAGAAATATATATAATTGGATAAGAGTGTAAAATCAGTTATCCAATTGCTGAGCAAAACTTTGTATTTTGTGTATTCTCAAAGTAACAGTATGTGATTGAAATGATTGTCTGACATGCACTGGCTGCATGATTACTTGGTTGCTTTGAAAGATAAGTATCTGTTGCAAGAGATGAGAGAATTGCACAGAGAAGTTATAACTTGCGGTTAATTGAGGTGTAGACTCAGAAGCATTGGGATTTGTCTGTTCTTACAGGAATAATTTTGTGTAAGAAACTTGTTTGTATTGTGGCTGACTGAGCTGCTGCTATGACAGGTATTTAAAAGAGGGTCTTGTGATAAAAATGAATGAAAAACTCACTTGTAAAATCTACAGTTATTGTATAAATGCCTGAAGCATGATTGTGTGGCAAGATATTAAGACCGGAGCACATTGTAAAAGTAATTACATCAGTTTGTAACATAATTTGTTTTTGATTATGTCATAAACATTTTGATACTTATCTTTACAATGTTGACATTGATTATGAGGATTTGCCATGTTACACTGAAATGCACTGGTTATTCTGTCTGGATATTAAACAAGATGTTAGTAATAAAAAATATGACAGTGAGAACTTAAATTATTAATTGGTATTACAAAGTGCCTAATGGAAAGAAGAGAGAATATAATAACATCCTAATGTGACAGTGTGAAACCTTGTCAGATAGACCTTTCGCCATAAGAAATGCAAATAAAAATGAAGATTTAGTATGTTTTGGCATGTGTGATTCATTTAGCCTTTATTGGCCAAATGGGACGCATGTGTCCCATTAGATGTAACTCTTCATGGACACAGGCAAATGCTATCCCACATAGGTGCAGGCATGGGCATGTTAAAACAAAAATAACCCCAGCCCTCAGCAGTTACATTGGGATTAAAAGGTTCAACAATAAAGCTTAATTGGCATTGAATCAAATCTACGGTCTACACGATCTTGCTTTGTACCTGACATGCCCCAACGTGCTAAGTCTGGTAGGAGAACTTCTTTCTGTATATGGGTGGGGCTCATCGAATCGTATATAGTTTTAGCTGTATTCTTTTTTTAATTATTCATTTATTCTTGGTGTAAGAGGCCTGCTGTTGTCCAGTTAAACAACTAAAATCATATTCTAGTAAAATAACACAGTCACGTCACTGGCACTACCTCACTCACACTGCTGTCTTACTAGACTGCCAGCAACAGTCTCTCAATTCCTTTGTCTGCCGCTAACAAGCCTTCCTGCTTAAAAGCTCTGTGTACCCAGCATTTCTCCAAAATAAAGTTGGCAATGAAATTAAGATGGACAGTCCCAAACTGCCTGCAACTGACACCAGCAATAGCTCTCTCTCTCTCTCTCTTATGTACCAACAGTGTTCGGCTACAGTGGTTTAATTGCTATGGAGAAAATATTGGTTTCATGACAACCATTTGGTTAATTGATTTCAAGCTTTTAAGCACTGGAATGTGAAGTTTGCTGTGTTCACTGAATCATTTAATGTTGATGTTGATAAAGCAGACAGTAATAAAACAGATGGAGCGGATAGAATTGTAGCATGGTTCAGTTCTGAAAGAACAAGTTATTGGATGCTGGGTGTCAAGATTTTATACCTCCTCACCTGCATGTTGATTCTTTAGAATTATGCAGTTTGCTTGCCAAATGTGTGTGGTGTTTAGTAGCACGTATTTTTGTGAACAATAGTTGTCACTCATGATATAAAATGAGCACCAACAGATGAGTTTTGAGACATACGCATTCATTATCTGTAATTCAAATGGCTTCAGTTTTAAATCTGCCAAGTGCAAATAAAAGCTGGCAGTTACAGGAAAATCTTTGGATGAGAGCTGAGACACTGCAGTGGTAGAGTGGAAACGGAATCTGGTGGCACACGGCGACGCACGGGAGGAGAAGTGAAGGGGTAAGAGGCGAATGGAGTGGGTAGCCAAGCAGGCTTCAGTCTGACTTGGAACAGTCCATCCAGTGTTACTACAATCGTTCTCGCCCGACCCGCACTCCAAGAAAGCCAGTACTCGACTGAACTGACACCCCCGCCGATATAAATGGA
>Ga0123355_10013127_pt1 | contig 12870 bp, 9 predicted proteins | sample TergutEmb28metaG_3_FD_89872 | JGI IMG/M metagenome (GOLD analysis project Ga0123355, IMG submission 89872) | Embiratermes neotenicus P1 segment gut microbial communities from Petit-Saut dam, French Guiana - Emb289 P1 | ecosystem: Host-associated > Arthropoda: Insects > Digestive system > Gut ...
ATCCCAATTGCATCTCTAGTTCCTTTTCCTCTTCTAAATCCAAACTGATCTTCTCCAAGTACTTCCTCAATTTTCTTTTCAATCCTTCTTCTAAGTATCTTTGTTACTATCTTTGCTGTATATGCGATGAGGCTAATTGTGCGATGGTCATTGCATTACGTAGCTTGTAGCTTCTTCTTCAAAGCAATCAAGATAAAATATATTTCTTTAATTATCTCGAAAGCATTAACACCTGAGGAGTAAGTGTAACGGATATAAAGTATGTGTTTCATTGTTTGCAACAACTTTTCTGAGAAACATTTCCTCTTGGAAAGTATTTAAATATTTAGGCACAAGATGCACACAGGAATTTACATAGACATCTTGTGACGCGCCATGGATACGGTCCTGTTACAATCAAAATTTTAAAAAGTCTGTAAATTCTAGAATGGCATTCCAGTCTTCATAAAATCTGTTCAGCGATCCTTGAATTGTTGCATGGGGACAGACGGACGAACAAACGCATTTCAAACTAATAAGCCAATTTCTTCAACTTTTCCTCTTGAACTCTCAAAAACCAATAACAAACAGTTCTCTGCTCTGTACGTGCAAAAAATACTGCTACAGTATTTCGGCTTCCATTATTTAAAACAATGGAAAAACTACAACCGTTGTAGAACAAATTAAAGCTATTTACTTCAGCAAGAAAATTAGTTTTTTAAAAGACACCGTAAGTAGCTTATAGCTACAATAAAGCAAACTGTCTGACTGACTGGATTACTGATTTTCTGACTGGCTGACTGACTTACTATCTGATCAACGGACTGACTGAACGATGGACTCATTTAACAATTCTTCATACTGTGCAAGTGACAGCCACACGCCTCACTATTGAAATCCAAGTGAAAGGATTCGCCTTCTTGTTTGAATAACAATAGTAGACTGCACTGCCCCACTATGTACGTTTTAAACTACCTGTACCGGCTATTTTCACGGGCTTCAACTACATACAGTTTGTGCACTGATCTACACGCGGGGAATATTCACTAACACTTGCCACGGGTAGCATTTCAATTACAAACTAACTAACTTTATAGGTGCGTAGAGAGTGTTCTTCTCGCTTTCCATAGTATTACTTGCCTATGCACTAAACTGCACGAAAACTGATACAGTGGCCATTTTGAATGATTATGGATTGCCACGAGAAGATTTCTGCCATTTATTTGACACTGTGTTTGCACACAACTATAAATACATTTTCCATTTATCACTCATAAAACTTACAAAGGAAAGTAATTCAAATATGTAAATATTTAAGTCGTTATTTTGATTTCAGAATTAACAAAGGTCATTCGTTGTTTTTTTTCCCCCCTGATAGTTTTACACCTTTGCTTTTGGAAGTGGCGTCAAGAAATCTTAAATATTAGAAATGGCTCAAATAAATGTCCGGAATCCGCAGCGTATATACACTGCTGATATTATTCTGTCTACAGACCAGCAACAAATTTTTGTGGAAGTAACTATACGTAATAATAAATATGAGAATATGGCATGGATATACAGTCGGCATCAACGAAACAATGGGTCTGAAATATTTTGTAAGAAATAATTTAGAAAACCAAACACAAAAAAATGAAAAAAAAAAACAACAAATGGTAAAATTTCGTGATATGAGAACTTTGTTAGTGTATGATATTAATTAATTCGAAGATATAAAATCCTGTTATCTTCAAAAATTCTGAAGGGTGGGTTAGATATTCTGGTACAGAAGAAGACAATTTTTGTAAGTAGTTTCACGCACACAAAACATGACTGCTTACCTTGAGGGAAGAACGTTCACTGCAAGTCTTTCCAGAAAAATACCTGAATCTAAGAACAACTAGCAAGTGTACTGTTAGAATGATATACAATGAGGAACATCTTAAAATGGTGGCTGCAGGTCACATGGTATTGTTGGGTCAGGGGAATAGAGGACATTCGGTTAGGTTGGGCGTGAGACTTGGATGGGTGAGAGGTTCAATGCAAAAGAACTGTAATGGGGAAACATTCTGAGAGACATACACTTAAAGAAAGAAGTACGTGGTGAGAACATAATAAAAGATGGATCTTAGTGGGAAATGTGAGAGAGGGAGATGAATGGAACTGGTTTTGAATCACAAACAGCGGTAGAATGTGTTGCTTATGTAGTTTAATACATATTTTCATCTTATGTATATTGGACCGTTCATCATTGTGATAGTTGAAGAATAAGAGACCAACTTGATGTCACTTGTTATTAAGTTTTATTTCACGTCTTCTATGCACAACATGTTTCGGACCTTAATACGTCCATCATCAGGAGTTTGCGACTATTCTATTGTATCACCACATTGGTCGTGTGATGTGGTGATACAATAGAATAGTCGCAAACTCCTGATGATGTACGTATTAATGTCCGACACATGTTGAACATAGAAGTGAAATAAAACTTAATAAATTAAGACATCAAGTTGGTCACTTATTCTTCAACACACTTTCATCTTAAAAGCTGTAAATCCAATACACATATTATACTTTACGAATTACAGTTTGTTTTAAACCACAGCGCAAGGACTTAAAACTTGAATAAAAGGGCGGAATTATACACGAGTTTGTTATTTTTACTTAATTCAAGCAGTTATTTGCCGACGACTATGCAACACCGTAACTGGAACAAGTAAAATCGATTGTTTTGTGTGACGTACTTAATAATTTGCTGCTCAAGTACAGATTTATTCCATCAGACGGAAGCATTAATATCTGCTGCAAAATGAGTGCGTGACTGATGTATGCCCGCCTTCAGGCTTCCCAAATGCTTGTCCTCAGTATAAAAGAATTATATGTAGCATTGGTTCTGGACTCTTCGCATATGAATTTCAAGTTTGCGGTCTCATTCATTGTGAATTCCACTTTGCCTTTTATTTTATAACTACGTCGGTATAGCGACTGGCTACAGGCTGGACTGTCCGGGATCGAATCCCGGTGGGGACGAGATTTTCCGCCCGTCCAGACCGGTCCTGGGGCCCACCCAGTCTCCTCTAAAATGGGCACCGAGTCTTTCCCGGGGGTAAAGTGCGGCCGGGGCTTGTTGCTAACCACTCACCCCCTTCTAGTGCAGCGGTCATGGAAGAGTAGAGCTGCGTATACCTCTACCCATTCTCTGGGCCACACCGGGCCTGTAACGGGATCACTTTACCTTTACCTTTTATTTTAAAAAATGCAAAATGCCATAGTTTCTTTAACCGGAAAAACTAATTGTGGCAGACTGAACATTTTGGCACTCAGTTGTCTGACACTTCTCATTAATACGCTTAAAAATAAGCTACAAGTTTCTCGTGTAAGGAAAATTTTCTGTTATGTTGTGACTACTTATAAGCTATAGAAAGAACGTTTTCTGAAGCTGAAGTATTTTGATGACGTCCCGGCGTGTAATGACGTGAGTATTCGTTCCACTGGATGGCGATAACATTATAGACACATGTGGTACAAAAACTTGCAAAAACAATGATATTTTAGTACAAAACCGAAGTGGTAGTATGTAGATATTGCGGGGTCTGATGTAGACTCCGAATGCTGAAGGCTTATATTATATAATTCTTCCCCTGCGTTGATAAATAATTAATATTTTTTTAACCAACCAACCAAAGTGCATAATGTATGTTTTACTATTGTTTATTTTACAGTGGCAATCTCCAACATATTTCAGTCCTAAAAAGATCGCCTTCAGGGAGGTTATACATCAAATATTTGTGCATAAAACGTCTAAAATTGCTGTAAATAGTTGGATCTTGATATTTTGTACACCATGTAGTGGAAGGGAAGGTGAAATATAAACAGTTCCTTATAAGATTTATGTGAATATAGAGAGATGTCGAAATTTAATATTTCAATGTCTCGGAGCTATATCTGTGTATATGTCGACAGTTAGCACGGATTTTGTTATGTAGCATAAAGAAAAGTAAAAATATATGTTGCATTTAATTGAGTGCTGAAAAATGTTAAGGCGCTGTTAAGTTTGGTTTGTACCTGTATGGGATACGTGTTTCATGATACATTTTTCTATGGTATTTTTAGCGTGGTTTCGTAATCTTATAAATTATTATTATTATTATTATTGTTGTTATTGTAAACGTAGGTGGAATCGCCAAGATATATGTCCTTATGATATAGTGAAATGTTGGGAAGTTAGAAGACGCACATACATCTTTTGCACCCATGAATATATCCAGACTGCCCTGTAATAGAAAATACGATATACATATTTTGAAGTGGAAATGAGACTCACCTCAGTATGGATATGTACCAGCTCCCTGGTGGCGAGGACGAAAATAGTCCCCGAATCATTGGCTCACTCGCCATTCAACCACCTGATGCGGCTGATAGTCCGAGGATATTGTATTGAAGCATAAATGACGCTGGTTTTTAACTAGATGTAATTGAATATTACTCATTGTCTTGTAGGAAATTTTAAAATAATACAATTGAAGCCACTTAACTTGTGGAATAAAATTAATTTGCGAGAAAATTGTACAAGTCAAGTTGTGTTCATCCCACCCTGAAAGCGGTATATTGGAGTTGCTGAAACAAGTTGCAGCCACCCACACCCTACAGACACCATCTTCTCGTTCTGTTTTTCCACACGTCACACCTGCACATTTCCACTATTCAGGCTGAAGCACAGACCTGGAAGAAGTGAAACAATTTTATGAAAGTGAAAAATTTTTAATATTTTTTTCCTTGTTGTATTAACTACCCATTTTCTTTCTTTTTCCCTCCCTCTCTTTTCTTTTTTTTTCCACGGCCAATTTTTTTGCAGCAGGGCGTCCGGTTCGATCCCGATATGCCCCAAACGATCCGTCTGGAGTTTGCCAAAAGTAACACGAAGGTCAGCAAGCCCAAACAGCAGGCAACAGCAGCCACTGCTCACCCGTCTCTAATGCACCCACTCGCTGGACGTAAGTACAACTAACCACAATAGCCAACAGATGCACCTGCCAAAGCTGTCACATTCAGTGTACCGTCACAGAAACTATGATCAAAGAATGTGAAGCATATTTTACAGAAACATAAGCATAAGCATACTCTTTGCCATGTACTCTTAACACAGCTTTTCCCAGCCCTTTTAAATCCGCCGACTTCTTCAGCAGACCTTCCTAGCCGTGAGACATTTCTTATTTTATTCTTATCTCCATACTTGCATTGCCGAAATTTAAAGAAGTATTTACCGAATTTGACGTTCAGGTGACCGTGCATCGTGATAAATTCTTATAATAAAATCAACTAGATGCACTAATTTCTGTAATTTATTTTTGGAATAAAATTATACATGTTTCGGACACTTCCTCTGTCCATCATCAAGAGTTTTCACTGTACACACAGCAATGATATATGTCATACAGGTTCGCTGACAGTTTGCGAGCAGGATCAGGACTGTCCGAAACATGGAGAGTTTTATTCCAAAAGTAAATTTGAGAAATTATTGCGTCCAGTTGGTGTTTTACAAGAAAGAAAGTAGTTACCGGTGCATGTATTTTTTTCATTTGTATAAGTTCTTGTCCGCGGATTGCAAGATTATTTTACTTTTTATTATCACGGAAAGTGTAGGACAATTAAATAGTTCATACACAAACGTCGCAAGAGGAGGCTGGTTGAAAGTTCAACCAACATGAAACGCAGTTCCGAAACTTACAGATAATGAACACCCCTCACACACACCCCCACCCCCCCTCCCAGGACTACCCAAAGAACTTTGACAATCCCATAATAATTCTGCGAATTATAAGTTGGGAAACATTATTCTAATAATCACCGTGATTCTACCTTAATTCCTTTATTTCTCCTCCTAACTGTTCCTTGTCCCGGAATATTAAATATTGTGTTACCAATTAAAGAATAGTATCGTATTTTATAATATAGTTTACAAACTTAGCATTTTTTCTGTAATGTTTTTATGGGTACCCTTTCTAAATTAAGCACGTCACTTAATGTGTAAAAATCACCACCACATTTTAAAACTTCATAAATTATTGCTTTCTCTGCCAGTCGATATGCCCTTTGCATTTTAAAGTAGCAGACACTATGCGGTATTTTTGTTGCGTTCAGGTCATTATTACCTACACTGAAATCTTAGACTGTTGATAAAAAACTGTAAAAAAGGATATCTTCCACACAATGTTACTAAAGCAATGTGCGTTTCAATAGTTTCTGTAATACTGAGCTACAGAGCTTACAAGAGCGACAGTAAGACAAAAATTTTAGTTAGCTGTGTATCAACGAGTTGTGTTAGAAAATAACAATTTCTAAAAAAAAATATGTTTTACTTTTTTCTAGGAAGAAAACCTTAAAAGACTTTAAAACTCTGAAGTAAGTTTGATTTAATTCTCAGTGACGTTACTCAGTAGCTGAAGTGTCTGCTTTGGCAGTGGCAGGTGTACATGAACAGTGTTGTTGATGGAGCCACTCATGAATAAAGAAACACCTCTACATTCAGCATTCGCTTTGAGAACTACCTAATAATGAATTCTTAATAAATATCCGAGTAATTAACTGGAATAATACACCTGCTTTATGATTTTCAGATAAATTCTGTAAAGCAACAATACTTACGACAGAATTTTAATACTACCACAAAGTTACGTAGTCATTCTCATGTTCGGTGTAAAAATGTAAATACACAAATGAAATCTTACATTCTCAAAGCAAATACTGTGTGTAGATATGTGTGTCCTTAACCCAGGGCACTTGTACTGAATTCAGCATTTCTGTAGGATGAAGGTTGCATAATCGCCCACCTGGCACTTTCCGAAACTCAAATGGCAATACTATTCAACACCTAATTTGGAGCACCTTCTTGTAAACTATATCTGTTAGAATCACTCTTCAACTAGTAGTGTAGACCAAAATGAATTTCTTCCACCTCACACACGCGTGTTTAAATACCTTCTCTGCACACACTGGCACTCGGCATTTATTATGTTCTTCCTAGTAATGCTGAATTCAAGTGGCACGCCGCACGACTGAGGTTTTCAACATTGCAAGTTTGATAGATACCTTGCAAAAAAAAACTGCATATCCATAACTAATTATTGAATAAAATTATATTTTTTGTACATAGTGCTACAGTAAGTGCTTCATGTTTGCCAGTGCTCTGTATATTTGTTCATTATATTTGTGAACTTTTTATGTTTTGTTGACCGTGCATCTCGATATAATCATGTAAAGAAAAACCAACCTGATGCGCAACTTATTCTTACTATATTTCGTCAACCTCTACATGTTTCGGGCGTATCTAGTCCCTTCATCAGGAGGTACAATCGTATGTATACAACAATTGGTACTTATTATTCTTTTAAGATGACTGCCTGTTGTCCTTGTTCCAATCCAACCAGCACAACAGACCGCCATCTAAAAAGAATAAGTACCAATTGTTGTATACATACAGTTGTACCTCCTGATGATTGCACTAGATACGCCCGAGACATGTAGAGGTTGACGAAATATACTAAGAATAAGTTGTGCATTAAGTTGGTTTTTCTTTACACTTCTGTAATTTTTGTTAGTCGCTTTCGCTTAGTCGCGAAATGCGCCTGTTACCTTACTTATGTCCGTCCTTGTGTCTGTCTGCCCCCCATGTATCAGCGCTGTTCCTACTAGACGGATTTTTGTGAAATTTGGTATTGAGGAGTTTTATAAAAATCTGTCGAGAAATACCGAATTTGTTTAAAAGGGGGCAAAAATTGAGTGATGACGAAAAGTTGCGGCAACGATTAGTTGCCTGACCGTTGAGAAGAAAGGAGCAGCTAGCAGGGTGCACAACGCACCTACTTCGCAACGTGAGGACACCTACGTGGGTACCGCACGTGCTGTGGGTGAATACATTACATACCTTGTGTAGATTTGACAAAGAGGAGTTGACTGATATTGAAGATAATTGGGTTGAGTTCGGGGTTGTTTCACCGTGCATCTTCCTCATGAAATAATGTGAAATGCCAACTTGATGCAACAAGGTAATTTTATTGATGTATTCTTAGCTTGACATGTTTCGGGTACATACACCCATCATGAAGAGAATTAGATGTTGAGTTGCAGCATATGGTTTTCTGCACCGAGTTTGTGGATGGGTGGTGGTCTTGAGAGCCGCTGCGTAGGTCGTGTGTACGGTGCGGACGGCACCGTCCGCACCGTACACACGACCCCCGCAGCGGATCTCAAAACCATCCATCCACAAATTCGGTGCAGAAAACCATATGCTACAACTCAACATCTAATACTCCTGATGATGGTTGTATGCGCTCGAAACGTGTAGAGCTGAGAATACATCAATAAAATTACCTTGTTGCATCAAGTTGGCATTTCACATTATTTCAGTTGGGTTGAATGTAGGAAACGTCACATGAGGCACTCTCAGAAATAGTTCTGTTATTTTACATTTATTATGTGTGAATATCCTTAAAATAGGGAGAATATTTCCCTAAATTGTTGCTAGAATATATGAAAATGCCTGATAGTGCACTAAATATTTTTATTAATGGATCGCCTGTGTATTGAAAGAAGTTAGAGCGTTTTCATACCAGTTGTAGTCATATTGTCAAGAACCATATTTGCCTAACGATCTGACATAAAGTGGTGAAGTGGTTGTGTCCTTCGAAAATATTTTTTTTTTTAAATCCAGTTGCAGAAAAGCTCTTAAAATATAATACGAATCTGAGACCTCAGGAAACAATAATATATTAGTAGCGACCACTGTTTCTTGAGCTGAACACTTTAAATGCCAGATACACTTGTTATAAAGGCTGTTGTATTTAAGTGTAACAGCACGCGTTACATTACAGAATAGTGAAAAGGATTTATAATTCAGCTGCATTGTTTTTGAATGTGTTTAATTAAGAAGCTTCAAAGTTTCTTTTGCCTCTCTCTTGAAATTATTCAAGAAGCAGAGAGAATCTGACATTTTTAACTGCGTCTTCACTCGTCTAATCAATTAACGACGCTCTCCCATCGACGTCACACTGATCTGCGTTTTAAAAATCGAATTTATTTGGCGATGTGTTGATTCTGAGAAGAATTTAGAGTTGTTGTTAGTGCATATGAATGAAATTCAGGAGGCAGTATCTCTGTGCGCGATGGTGGTCATTGCAGGATACGTTTTTCAGAGAGGCTTCTTTAAAGTAATCTGTCGCTGATATGCTTGTATGGGCGAATTGTGTTAACTTACTGAGGGAGAATATGGCTGCAGTTAAAGAAGGGAAAATTGTTTAAATGTTAAGAAACAAAACTGCCGGCGAAGTTATGCACTGTTTAAGATGATAAATAAATACAATATCGTCAAAGACATCTGTAATGTAAGCAATCAGCCTCCCTTCGTTTAAGATAGTGCTTTCTTTTTACATATCGGCCACAGTACCGTTACAGTTATGAGGCAAGAGGCTAATATTAGTTGGTACCACGTAGGATAGCGTACCTTATATGAAATGGAATTTCTCCATTAACATGAGGTATAATCCATTCTTCAAAGATTCCACCAGTATTGCAAACTTACAGCTATGTTGACAACACACGCAGCATGTATCTCTTTCCCCCGCTGTATCAAGTAAGGAGGCTGTAGTTCAGTAATATCGAGGGAAGGAAAGTGTAGCAAAGCGGCCACAAATTAACTTGTCGAAATAAATCATTCCTGACCTTTAAGAGAGATGGTGCATAAGACGTGCTGAAGTTATAGTATTGGTTACTAGGTTATATGCGTCTGGTAGTAGTAAAGCTTTGTAAATAGTGTTCAAACTGTGTCATGAAATGACGCTTTTTAAATCACGAAAATAATTTAGTGTTCACGATACGTTAGTGCAGAATGTGTGTGTTCAGTAGGTGGGCAAAGAGAAGCAGTAGAAAGCGACTGGGTTTAGTGGGGAAACCAGTAAGAAAGGAACAATTTGGGCGACCAAAACGTTGATAACGATATTAAAATGGATCGTGAAGATATGTATTGAGAGGTTATGGCTGGATTAATGTCAATCAGAATATGGAAAATTGTCGTGTTGTTGTGAAAACGGTAATTTAACCTTCATGTTCAATAACATTCAGCGATTTTTTTATTAACTCAGGAGCTCTTAGCTCTTCAGGAAGGGCTCAGCTCTATGGCGTTCTTTATACAGATACGTTAAGAGAAACTAGTCTAAAGTATTTCCGGAAACTTCTCGTGAGGAGTTTGGAGAAGTAGCTTATTTCTTCCCTTGTAACCTCACAAGGAATACATAATGACTACCGGACAGACGACAAACACTAATTCCTCCCCGCAACAAGTATTTGTAATTATTCTGTATTTTAAATATTTTTAGCGTTTTGAATTTTAAAACGTTGTATTTTTACTCTACATATGCATATCTTTAAAATAATATGACATTATTGAATTCCTTTCCTAGAAACCGTCCTGATCACGGTCATATAGAGGCTGAAACATGTAGGAGGCACATAGTAAAGTGACAACCGATTGTTTTTGATTTTTCAGTTGTTGTATTGATGCTTTGTAATCTCTTCTTCATTATTTCAGTGCAATGGGTTACACTTATTTTAAAAAAAACTCATTACTTGTATAGTAATCTACAAAGACTGATAATTTAATGAGAAAAATGAAGCAGCGAGGATAAACGCCATCTTAAATTTGAATACGTAGGTAGCCTGTTGATGGTTAGTAAGACCGAAATATGTGCATGTAGCTTATCTTTACGTAATAAATATACAGTTTTTTGACGGTGATTCTTCACAATTAATTGATTGCACATACAATCACAAGATGAAGTCTTCAAATAATTAATTATACAAAATCAGTTTTATTAGTATTTATTAAACGCAAATGCAAGTATCGGATACACGAAAGTGGGTCGGTATCGTCTTGCTAGCGGGAAAGGTGGTATTACTTGATTAATTCTAAGTTTTTTTTTAAAGAGTCTTTGGTCATATTTTTTTCCTTATATGTATAATTGAAAAGAGAGAGGCGCGTTTTAATTCTACCCGAAGAACAAGCTCATATTCCCATACATTCCACATTATTCACCAAGGTTTTTTAATTTGAACAGATTTCTCTTTAGATGTGTTATTTAACACCACTGCCAATTGCTAAGGCAGTATCACGCGTCGATGGCAGGTAGATGAGTGGATATAGAACACTGGTGGAATAATACTGACTGGGGCAGGTAGGTGTACTCGGAGAAATCTTGACCCAGTGCAAGTTTGTCCACCACAAAACCCACATGGACGAGTCGGAGGCTAACAGCCTGGACCGTGACTTACTTGTAACAGCTTGATGGCGAGTTCAAATGATTGCCTCAACGACATTGAAAATTGTTGCTATATGCATAAATGTTTACTTTCGGAATGTAACATGCACACATTCAGTTTCATGTTTAAGTAATGTTATTTTTATAAAATATAACAGAGCTTCATTTGCTGTGGAAGTTATTGCTGGCCATATAGTGTGGCATTCTGCCAACAGATCTCGTGAGTGAGCACTTTTATGCACAGGGCGAGAGACAAACATCGATCGAAATTCTGGTCTGTGGTTTCATTCTTCATCCCGTTTGTTTGCACTCCATTCCACCAGTTATTATGTCCATGCGTACCAACTCGAAATCCGGAATACTTGAATTAACGATGTGGCATTACAACTACTGGGACCGCATCGTACTAGGAAGAAGGGGAGATTTTTTTTTCTAGTCTACCGACCACTTTTCAGTTTTTGGTGGGTTAGCGGCAGTAAACAATGGGGTTGAATTACTGAATATGCAGACATGTGAGTGGTGAGTTTTGTTTAATAGGGGCAGAACTAGAAAGAGTGAATGACGTGATTTGGGGGATTGTGTTGCTTTTAATTTTGTAATAATAACATGGAAAATGCATCGATTAAAAGAAACCATCTGATTCCGTACCTGAACAACGCTGGGATAATACGATTTATGAAAGTGAAGGACAATACGTGTTGTAATTTAGAAACGGGTTTCAGAGGACTTGATTACAAACTGTTACCTTCCACTCGTTTGTCCATCCACTTGGTTGTAAGCATTTGAAAATACTCAATAAATTTAGTGCAAATTTATTACTTTAGTGTTAACTGATGCTGGTCATTTTGTATTACTACTTCACTTGAAACTCCAGATTTCGGCTGGGATATTTGTGAAAATCTGGTTTAAATCCATAATCAAAAGGCTATTTCTTTTACATTCAAGAATATTATCATCTTGCCCAATAGCAAAGAAGAAGTTGGAATTGTGGATGCTTGTTAAATTTTTACGGGATACGGCAGTGCCGTACAACAGTAAAACTAACAAGTATGCACTTCATAACATCATTTACTTACGATCCGACGTATTTCGATTTACCAACCATCTTCAAGAATCAAAGACACCATGAGGTTCGTCATCCCCGTTGTGTTCTATGAAATAACTAATGTAGAGTGTGTGTACTCGTCTAACACAACTATATTTATTGGTAGAATATAAAGTATTTTCTACATAAGGTACAAATACATGTTTGGGCGCTTAATAAGTATTTCATATACAACCTGAAGATGGCCATTATCAAGCGCCGAGACATGTAGCTGTACCTTATGTAGAAAATACTTTATATTCTACCAATAAATATAGTTGTTGTTTTTAAGCTTTCGCCGTGTTCTAAATGTAATTTGTTCCTTTTTGGGTAATTCCCCGGCGTCTGAGTTCTAATTGCCAACGTTTCGGAACTCACTGTTCATTCCATCTTCATAGGCAGGTGAATAAAGTATGCCAGTGGCCAAGCCAAGCCAAGCCAAGCCAAGCCAAGCCAAGCCAAGCCGAGCCGAGCCGAGCCGAGCCGAGCCGAGCCGAGCCGAGCCGAGCCGAGCCGAGC
>Ga0123355_10013129_pt1 | contig 12870 bp, 12 predicted proteins | sample TergutEmb28metaG_3_FD_89872 | JGI IMG/M metagenome (GOLD analysis project Ga0123355, IMG submission 89872) | Embiratermes neotenicus P1 segment gut microbial communities from Petit-Saut dam, French Guiana - Emb289 P1 | ecosystem: Host-associated > Arthropoda: Insects > Digestive system > Gut ...
AAGCTTTGGGCCCCCCATACCTGTTGCGGTACATGTGGAAGTAAGATAAACTAGTGGCTGCAGGGTTCACGGCCATCACTGCATTTTGCATTACCGATCTTGTGGCGTGAACAAAAAGATCATTTCATTGACCACTGTGAAAGACTTCTTTGCACAGTCTACGCACGGTATTCAGCACCCAAATTTGCACTCGGCAAAAGTGCCAGTCCCACATGACGTTTTCACCATTCTAAAGCCTCCAATGGACTGTAAATTTCATAAGGCAGTCGAGGAGAGCCTCTCACACAACAGACACGGAGCTACAACCAGTGCAACTTGCCAGGATCCATATTTCTTTCCACTAATGTCAACGTCACCTCATCTCATCACACAACAAGATCTTAATAATCTTGTTAGGGACGTAAATCTTTCACAAACACAGAGTTTTGGTTTCATGACTACAAGAATCGGTGAAATCTGCTGGGTAAAAGTATTAATATCACTTAATTTAGGTGCGGACAGCGTGATTTTGAAATGTTTGTCTTTTCCTCAGAAGATATTGTGTATTGTAATGACGCAGATGGCTTGTTTGGAGCAATGGGCCATGTTCATAATAGAGAAGGGTGGCGGCTTTATATTGGCTGAACGAAAGTCAGTTTAAAGGCAGTGCGTTTTCACAGTGGCAATATCCATCCTCCTGTTCCAATAGCATGCTGTGTTCACTTGAAGGGGTCTCATGAAAGTATACGTACTGTGCTCATATGTATTGACTGTGACGTGTATAGGTGGAAGACAAGTGGAGATTTGATGGTTTTGGAACTGTTACTCGTTATGCAGCAATGTTACACCAAATACTGCTGTTTCTTATACGAAAGGGATAGTGTCGACAAGAAACTATGTGCGTGAAGACTGGCCTCCAACATATTTTTACTCCAGGAAAAACGAATATTTCTTGCGAACCATTAGTGAATCTACAGGATCTCTATCTCCCGCACTGCACACTAAAGTAGGGTTGATTTAGATCAATGTTAAAATTCTTGAGAGGGATGATAAAGCTTTCGCGTTTATGAGAATCAGGTTAACTAAATTGAGTGAGGTTAAGTTGAAAGAGTGAATTTTTATTGGCCTAGAGATATGAGGGGTTATGCATGATCGGGAGTTCAACAGCAATTTGATCGGTACTGAAAACACAGTTTGGAATGCCTTCAAGTTCGTGTGCACTAACTTTCCTGGGAATCACAAAGCTGAAAACTATAGAGAAATTGCCAGTAAAATGTTAAAATATTTCCAGGCTGTTAAGTGCAACCTGTCACTGAAGCTACATTTCCTCCATTCTCGTCCGGAATTTTTCCCTCAAAGCTTGGGAGATTTCAGCGATAAACACGGTGATAGATATCATCAACACACTGCCATGACAGAAAAACTGTTCGTTGGAAGATGGAACTGAAGTATTCTTACATAATATTGTTGATCTGTGGTGAGGGAAACCCGCAAAACGTGGCTACAGGAGAAGTGGATCAAGAAAGACGCTTTAAAATTGTCCACGTGGAAAGTAGTTTCTATTGAGTTTGTGAAAATGTTGCGTATAAATGATTGCATTTACGGCTGTGCTTCTTGGAAAGTACACGTCATTGAACATTTTTTAATTGCGGTTCCCGATTCAGCTCGTTCAGCACAATTAAACTCACTTAGTTTTATTCAGATGTCAATAAAGAGCTTCAATATGTTGTATTACTCTCATTCCTTCGTATAATCATTCCAGTTTTGACGCACAACCCGCTATGTAGGATCGGCTAATTTTGTGTTCCACGTCACCTATTGATTAACATTTGGTTCGAGCCCTTATAGTCCCGATGCACCTAGGCCTTATAGACGGGCCCTTTGTGCCCCATAATCTAATATCAACTCAGGAGAGTCCTGTTCCTTTACCAAAGATCCAGATGGCCCCCAGACTTAAAATCTTAATGGCCTCCAGGCCCAAGAAAAGAACCCAGATACGCTTTTCTTTTCTCTCAAAAGTCCCAGCGAACGAACTCCCTCCAGGTTCCCCAAGAGGTACCCTATGGAGAGAGAGGCCCGTTCACAGGGCATTTTGCATCTCTCTCAAAAACCTCATCTTTCGGGTTCCCCAGTAAAGGAGCCCCCCCCTCCCCTTCAAGGTTCCCTTAATGGAACCCCTCGCAGAGAGAGGCCCCACCACTACAGCCCTCCCTCATTCATCCATCAAAGTCCCCGGTACACGAGCCCCCCACTTACCAGCTTCCCCTCGGCTGGAAAGCGGCCCCCATGGAGAGAGATTCCTACATCCGGAGACTTTCTTAAAATATCTTCCACAGTCCCCAGTGAAGAAGCTCCCCCCACCAACCCCCGGGGCTTCCACAATGCAGCCTCTTCAGAGAGAGACGCCCCATCCACAGAGCCCCCTTCATCCATCTCTCAAAGTTCCCGTCAGACGAGCCCTCCTCCAGGGTCCCCAAACTGGGCCCCTATGAAAAGAAATGCCCGTCTCCAGAACCCTTTTTACATATCCTTCAGGGTCCCCAGCAAAGGAGCCCTCCCTCCGGGTTCCCTTCACAGAGCTCCAACAGACAGAGACACTCTACCTCCAGAGCCCCTTTCAACCATATCTCAAAGTCCCCTTTAGATGAGCCCACTCCAGTTTGCCCAACTGGGCCCCCATGAAGAGAGCTGTCTATTTCCAGAGCCTTACCTTCATAACCTTCAGGGACCCTAGCAAAGGAGCCCCCTCCAGGTTCCCCTATCAGAGCTCCCATAGAGAGAGATGCCCCGTTTCCAAGAATATTCTGACATAACAGGAGGGATTAGCGTTTCTTCAAACGTAACGCCGTGCAGAATATTAGGTATTGACTGGCGTCTGAAATGAAACTGTGCCTTCGATTGGGGAGTAGGAGGCTACACTGTAGCGTGAAAATGGACGCAGTAAATTTCTCCCACTTCACGCTGGGCCATATCACAGGAGCTGATAAAGTTGATGCCACATCCGTTACAGCCTCAGAATTGGTAAAATGAAGGTGTGTTAATACTGTAGGAAAGTGTTTGACGGACAGAAGGTTGCTTGAAGAAATGCTGGCCGTATGGCAGGTCATGGAAAGAAATATGGAGACTTGGTTCAATGACTTCTACTGGAAGTGATGTCTTATGTAAACAAACACCCAACCCTCTCCTCCTTGCTTGATCTAATTAAAATTCAAGATAAGTTTAAATGAAATAATTGATACAAAATTAATTTTTTATCTAATTATTATGCAAATTAAGTTAATCTTATTATGTTTTTTTTTTTTATTGTAACAACTGCAAATTTACAATCTACTCCCAAGGGAGCAATAAGTAAATGGGAGGGGGGTACGACGGGAGGGAGGAGTCGTCCATCGACGACACTCCGAATCTTATTATGTAAAGTTAATTTAAGTCATGTAATTACTTACCCAACCCCTTGTATTGATACGTAGGTGAATGACCGAACTATAAGCAATCCGCCATTTCTAAATGTCCAGTCATGTTACTAAGCTAGTGTAGGCAAAGAAACAGCCCCATTTTTTGAGGTAAATAATCTAAGTGTAAACAATCCGCCGTTTTGAATCGGCGCCATTTATACAATATTTAAATTTGAGCTGTTTTTATTTATATTAATTTTATTGATCTAATAATTATATGAAGAAATTTAATTGCTCTAAACAATTTTTCCAGTTCCCTTAATTGACAAACTGGTGAGTGACGCAACGTAAACTACCTGCCAGTTTTAAATATCAGACATGATACTAACCTTACGTTAAAAAAGAAAACTCACATCTCATATCAGTAACCGCAATGCACACAGCTTTACCACAATGTTCTGTGTCAAGCCACCATTTTTAAATGTCCAGACACATTACTGAGATAACGTAAACAATAGGCCATTTAAAAATAGCACCAAATTTATTTATTTTTTTAATATTATGTACTCAATGTTTTTACCCCGAGCTTACTGTTATTATATGGAAGCTATAGTAATACAGGTATTGATTTTGTATTATAGCTAGCGATACTTTTCTATAAATAGTAATTTATTGTTTATCTGATTGTTACACCTGTTGTTTAATATTAATATTATGTGTGGTGGTATATACAAATATAATATTAATTTTTAATTTAGCTGTTAGGTTCTTGAACTGTTGACCTTAGAGAAAATGTGAATGTATAAACTGCATCTTTATTGTTGCACCGTGCATTTTGTAGAATCACTTTAATTATCACACCAACTAATACACTTAAATAACATTTCACATTAAAACATTTAAAATCGCTCCAACGTGTTTCGATCCGAAGATCATCCTCAGGGAGCCATGTTGTTCCTTGCTAAAGTCTCTCGCCACGTAACACACTACACACACCTATAGTTAGGCGCATTCTCAACCACGTGCCCTTAGACAACACGACATGCTGCCATAGCACCCTATTAATATAGGGAATTAATTAATGAGTGTTTTTAAAATGATTTTAGCAAGGAACAACGTAGCTCCCTGAGGATGATCTTAGGATCGAAACACGTTGGAATGTTAAATTTATGCAGGTGCATTTGTTGGTTGATAATTAAAGTATAAACTGCATATTTAAGTTTTAGCTATTAGTAATTTTATTAATTTTATAGGAACATTTCAAAGTTATTAGTTTATTAAATGTTATAAGACGGACCTATAGGAAAACACGTTTAAACTTGTGTAGTGCCCCCGTATAAAAGTGCGCCTACACTGATACCACGATCCGGCACTGAGCGGAATTATACTACAGAATTCCCACTCTATGAAATACCGTTATATATTACTAAATTGCTGCCACCAGACGAAACCCATCAACAGATATCGTCAGTTTGCTCTCAGCTTATTAATGGGGATCCGAAATTCCAGGATTCAAGGATATTATAACGTGACCTCAATTAATTATGCAAATTTCCAAACAAACTATCAATATCACTTCTAATAAACTTAGTAAATTCCTAAATAAGTACAAAATTTAAGTCCATATGTAAATTAAAGTAGTTCCTTCACCTCTTTATATAATCGCAGTCTAAGTTGCGTAAATTTTGAATTTAGAATTTCAATCTCACTGCTAATGAAACTGCCAAAATTGCTCAACTCACGAAGGAAAATTTATAACAAAATTAAAATTTCAGTACAGTCGACCAGACTCACCTGTTACACATAGAAAACAGCTGCACTTTGTCATTATAATCACTCTGCTGCTTATCAATTGTACATTATTTCACTTGTAACAAATCTTCAACCTGTAGACAGCACACAGCCGGTAACGAGCAGCAGTTCGGCGAACAAACAGTACGTCGGTAAGTGAGTGAGTGAGTGAGTGAGTGAGGGCGGTTAACTTTAAGCGGTAAAATTTATAAAATCAGCTTTGCAATTAAGACATTTCTTGGAGTTTAGCAAACTCCGAGGCGACGCCACTGCACGTTCAGGCACAGTCCAAGTATAAAGAACTGTCTGTTGTTGCAGCGGTTGCAACTATTCTTTTCCTGTTAACTTCTACCTAAAGTACTGTACAATGTAATACTGAAATATACAACATTATACAAATTAATAATAATATTATAATTACGGTCTGCATTCATTACACTTGCAACTTTTACCGTGGGAGAGAATGCGTCCATTATATTGAAAGTAGCTGTCATACTGCTTTTACGAAATATAATAGGAAGTATTTAACCCTTATCCTGCTAACGTGGAGAATATGGTGATTTCCTAATAATGCCAGCAAATGGCAGATGGGACTTAATTCGGCGTTTAAAGGGTTAATTCAACCGTAGGTTGAGGGCACACAAAGGTATTTTCACTGATATCCTATAGACCCGTTTTTGGGGATTGCTAAGGTTGTTTAAAACCAGTAACTAATTTTGTTTTTGTAGCGTGCATTGTAATGTAATTATAAATATAAACCAAAAATGCACCTTCCTAATTTAATATTTAGTTCATGGTGTCTTCCACATGCTTCGAGTCCGAGGGTTCGTCTTCAGGACTTTCTATGTAAAACATATAATACCTCACCTGTACGTACAGCCGTGTTCCTGAAGATCAGCCTTCGGGTACGAAATATGTAGAAGATATAAATTAAAGTATGAAGTTAGAAATGGTGCATTTTGTTGGTTTTTATTGTACTATGTATACACGATTTAACTTTTAAGTTGTATTTACACAGTCCTTTTAAGGAAGGATTGATGTTTAGTAAACCACTCTTCTACTTTTTACCATGTAGGTATACAAATGTAAAGAGTAGCAACGAATAGGAGTGATGATTGAAATACCTTTCGCAGAAGAAGAGCAGATATTGCAACTGAGATTGAAACGTTCTGACAGAGCATAAGATGGAGAAGACAGTTTCTCTCTATTCAAATATTGTCCACATTGAGGTGGTCTATTGACATTGACATAGACGTTAGGCATTATGTCATAATACAGTGTTGAAAATCAGTGTCACTTATTGGTGGTAGTGTACACAATGACTCATTTTGAAGACACTTTTTGCACTAGTCTGCTAGTTATTGATGTACTTGGACGAGCTGTAATATATGTCTCCTAATAAAAGATCCCAACAAGTTGGTTCATGAGATTTGCCAGCTGATTTTTATTGATCAGCACAGGAACACATTTACAAGTAATGCTACTCTGCCGTTTACAGTACACATCTAGGGTACGGTAACAGGCTCCCAATTGATACACGGTATTGTTTGGTATTCCTCCTTTAAACGGTAACAGATTGAACCATGCGATATCATTCAGCACCACAACACCACAAAAATCGGTGACTTATTTTGTTTGAGCCCTGTTTAGAAAGTAACTACATGCAGCAATGCAGGCAGCTGAAAACAGAAAATTAGTTAGGCAAAGTCTCACATTGTGCCATACCAGCTGTGATGATTTGTAAGCTGAAGGAAGTAAGAAACATAGTAGCTCTTTTATAAGTTCGCATTACTGCACTCGCTTTGATATTAGTTAGTGGTTATTACCAAGTGAATACAGTAAGTAGCCAAATGTAAAGGAAGCGATATTATTTTTTTCATGTAACTGTGTCATTGTTTGATATATCAAACGTAAGACCTACATACAAGCTATGTACAAACAACTTCCATTTTACACCTAAATACTAAATACATTCATTGAAAAATTTGTGCTGGACCATTAGAGAAAATGAATTTCGGAATGTCGCAGTAAATTGGTTTGATTAATTGTGATATGCATTTTATTTATACAGGAGCTTAATTTAAAGCGAATGTTGTCGATTTAAGGTCTGAACCAGCAAATATCGGAAGAAATCTGTTAGTTGGATCAGCACTAAAAACTGCAAAATGTGTTTCCTGCAGTCTGGAATTCCATTCTTAAAATTTTAACTGTTTGAAAAATGTGAAATGGCAGTATTATCAGTATTTTCTTCTATATTTCATGTGATTTGTTGTTTTCTCTCTATCTTTAATTATTTTTAAAATAAGATTAATTATTGATAATGATAATTATTTATCGATTTAACAAAGGCATATGACAGTGTACCATTAAATAAATTATGGGAAACCCTAGATAGATCAGCTATTAATACAAGATTAGTAGAAGCAATAAAATTATTATATAAAGGATCTAACTCAAAAATAAAAATTAGAAACCTAATTACAAAAGGCTTCAAAATTACCAATGGATTAAGACAAGGTTGCAGTTTGTCGCCAACTGTATTCAAAATATACCTAGAACGAGTGTTAAGGAACTGGAAAAAGAAATGCCAACCAATGGGTATATCAGTTCAAAACACGCATGTATACTCACTCAATTTTGCAGACGACCGGGTATTATTAGCACAAGATCATGGAGTATATGACAAGAAAACTAAAGGAAGAATATGAAAAATGGAAACTTGCCACAAATTTAAAAAAAACCAAATTTGTTTATGTGTGAGAGAGGGAAGAGAAATTTTAAAATTTGACGGCGGGGAAGAAATAGAACTGTGTACAGAATGTACAGATTGTGGTACAAAAACAGACCAGTCGGGAGATAATACAACAGAGATAAAACACAGAATTAGTCAAACAAGAAAAACTTTAAACTTCATTTGGTGGCACAAAAATATTACTAAAAACAGAAAATTATACGTTTATCAAACTACAATTTAGAGCATTTTGGTGTATGGTGCAGAAGTATGGCAAATCCCTACCAGAGAAATAAATAAAATTTCATCTACAGAAATGGATGTGTTAAGGAGGTCAGCAAAAAAATCAAGGATGGAAAGAATAAAAAATCAACATATGAAAGAAATAATGGGAGTTAAAGGGAAGCCAGACATCATAGATATTATAGAGCAGAAAAGACTACAAAGGTATGGCCACGTCAAAAGAATGCCAGAGGTGAGAATATCAAAATTAATTATGGATTGGTTACCACGGGAAAGAAGGAAAAGTGGACGTCAAAGAAAAACGTGGATTGTTGGAAGGAGTACAAACAGCCATGACTACAAGAAATTTAGAACCAGATCGATGGAGAAACAGAGAGGAATGGCGTTTGGTTTCCGGAAGACGGGGACAGCTGTTAAAAAACCGGACAGTTTGAAAGAACATGATAATATTTAAGTTACTAAATTTATTGATTTATTCTTTCCAGCTGTAGTTCAGTAACAGCCTCAGATGCTTTTACGTTTTCTTGCACATCGAATTCCTAGAAGATCGTCTGATTTTAATAAAAATAAAATAATTATAATGTATTCTAATTAACGAAGAAGGCATATTGCTCGACCCTATTTGCCGCTCAAAATTTCCAAGGATACGAGAAATAATTGCTACGAACGTTGTCTGCAATTTAACCACGCCAACAAAATGTTCTCCAACCCTGTCCTAGAAACAAAAATTTGTCAAAAGCTATTTGAATGGGCGCCAAATTTTTTGCCTGCCCGGGGCGCCCGCATATCTTGACCCGGTCGTGATGTATGTCCCTTATCCTACACCGTACCCAAGAACAAAATTTTGTAACACATTTTGGAAGAAATTGGGGATAAAAACGGAACAAATTGGACTTTCACGTTAATATTAAATAAGAAGTTACGAGCTTAACGGCATTGGAGAAGAAATGTGCGTAATTGAATTTCTTGTAAACACAAGGAAATATACTTTTTACATTACAATTAGGATGAAAATTTTTACTTACATTATTTTATGTAAACTCCACATTTAAACTTAAGCAGTTTAGAGAACGATAATTTTCCACCTGTATAAATACATTATATTTTTTACTTAAGTTCTCTTCAATACAATTCACAACCTACCTCTCCTTTCTCTGCAGTGTATCTCTGCGGTGTACATCTGACAACAACATGGAATCACCCCATGCTTCATTTTGTGTTGCCGCTAATTTTATCAGCTGCCCATTTGTCTAAATCTAAAACCAGTTCTCACGATCTTGAACCAGTTCCCTTTCGGACATTACTCTGTGATTCCGGTTAATTACTGACGTCACTGCAACACTTGCCGCTAATCACGTGTCTGAGTCACCGGTGTCTCCCCACATCTTCTCTTATCTCAAAAGCTGTAGCTTGCAGCTGTATGTTGAAAACTCGATAGATAAGAAACTCCACGTCACTAAAGTGATAGTGTCCTTGGTGTAAATCACCTGGTGTAGTGTTTGTTCATGTTTTAAAGGAACGTTATGGAGAGAATAAAATGAACTTCACGTGCCGAGATCGGAACCCTGGATCGTCGACCCCGTACTCTAGTCACCATATTCATTGCGCTGTCCCGGTTCCGAGGTTCTGTTCACGGCAGTGTCATTATTTGCGGGAATCTCTGACAATAGATTATTTTATTATCCAATTTTTTCGAAACTAGTTATAAAACTGTAAATATACGTGATGAACACGTGTGTTGGTGGGAGATCGAGCTTCAGTCATTTACAACTTCGCTGTGACTCTGAAATAAACTGTCAGCTTTAGGCTCCGGACGCTTTACTCCCAATGAAAAAAATCCAGTCACCAAAGTCGAAGAGTGCAATAATCCATAGTGCGGATTATCGCTTCAGACAGCATGTGAATATCAGTGCTGTACTATACAGTGCCTTCTGAGGGACGGAAGAAAGCTGCTTATCAAAATTGCGCCCTTTTGTCGTTCCGATAAGAGCAACATGTAGATAAAGACGGATGAGGGACGTCGGTGTGATGCTGCTGGCCTTAGTCACTTTACGAATCACCGCCATGCAGTCAGTCCTGGGGTTGAGGTCCTCCTGGGGTTCACGACAAGATATTAGTCAATGTACCCTGCACTGCAGTCCTTTTGTCAACCGTCGGGCGCCCCCTCTGGCGGGTGTGCGGTTCGGTATGTACGTCCTCTGCAGATAACATTTTTTTTTCCTGTGAGGGGGGAGGTGGGTTTATTTACACGCATTATTGCAAATGTAAAAATTTCGGGCCCTCACGAGAATCTAAATTTACCCTGTCAATTTTGAGTCATATAAAATGATGGAAAGAGAAACTGTTTTTGCTTCCATTCGGGTTTTGATCAGGGAACAATTACAATTGGACTTGCGACAGAAGAATTCTCCATGATCCAGAAGTCAGTTCAGGCGGCAGCACTTTTACTTTAAGAAATGCGAAGAACTGAACGTTATCACGAAAATGTAGACTGTTCATTACAATAAGGTACAGGATACTGTGGACTGGTTTTCAATCAGCTGCAGGAAACTGCAGGCTGTACCTTGCAGTATGCTGTACAAAATTGCAGACTGTCCTGCAATAACCTGCAGGAGACTGTAGACTCTGCCTTGCAATAAGCTACAAGATACTATAGGCTCTGCCTTGCAATAAGCTACAAGATACTGGAGAGTGTGCCTTGCAGTAAAATGCAAGTTACTGGAGAGGTGTCTTGCAATAAGCTGCAAGATACTGGTAATTGTGCCTTCCAGTCAGATGTATGAAACTGTGAACAGTCTTGCAACAGCATGCATTGAGGTAAAAAAAATACATAAAATTTGTAGCCCGACATCTACAAGAGATTTTGTGGGAGACCTGAGGGAAAGAGGTCACTTGGAAGACTTAAGCATAGACAGGAGGGTAATATAGAAATGTATCTTCAAGAAGAGGGATTGGGGGAGGGAAGCACGGACTGTATTGAACTGATTCAGGATAGGGACGGGTGGCGAACGTTTGTGAATGCGGTAAAATGAACCTTCGGTTTGCATAAAATGCAGGGAATTTCTTGACTAGCCGAGGACCCGTTAGCTTCGCAGGCAGGACTCAGCTCCTTGGGGAAAGTTATACTGAAGTCTGCAGAAAGGAGGTTAGGTGGGAAACCTAAGCGTATAAGGAGGGAAAATATGGAGACACATTTTCAAACAAACCAGATGTACCAAATTTTGATCGTAGAGCGATGGTGTTACGGTGGAGATGACATTCAATTTGCTGCGGTTAGTGTCCTGTAATGGTTAATTGTGACCACGGCAATGGAACTTTACAGTCCCCTGCGGCGAGTTCTCTTCTTCCCTTACATTGTACTTCTAGCTAAGTTATCATCTACAGTACAGCTCGCACTGAAGGGAAGTTTTGTGGAACCTTGCATGCGGATGGGATGACATAATTCAGGAATGTGGCGTGATATGATATGACGTCTTTGGAAAAATGTTGACTGAACAGGGAGTGTGCTGGCGCGCCAGTTGCACTGGACGGGATCGTGGCTTGCACTATGCACAGTATTAGCACTAGACAGCATAACTAGTTTTACTTTACACATTTTTACATTTCACTAATACTAAAGGTGACTGTCCCACACCTGTATGCCTATTATTTTCAAAGACAAACAGCAAATATATTTCCACATAAAAAAATGCATAAAATCTTATAGATGTCCTCATAGGATAGCTCCACTCGTCCTTCATATCGTCGCTCACCGAACGTTACAATTTGTCACGTGTTTAGGGATTTCTGGATTTAAATATCTACTTCTGTTATTTAGACCCGTCTCTCAAGGCAGATAACGGCATAATGTATTGAACTGGCTCACCGTCACTTCTGTTCACATACTTTGTGTTTGGTTATTTATTAATTATGGTATTTTATGATAATCAAGGCAATTCAAAGCGTCTCTGAACATTATACAAAAGAAATGGCATTGAACATTATCTATGCAGCCAGAAGTCTCTCACAATTCATCATCTGTCCTTTCAAAGTCCCTTTATCGCACCGCCTGATATGCTGTTTTCACTTGTTACACTGCTGGTAGGACCGAAATGCGTCTTGGCTGTGTCTAAGAAACATGTGACAGATACTTACGGTAGTACATTGCCTGTGTTTAACGATTACTTTAATCTAAGAAGCCTTCGTCTAATAAGTACCGGTGATACATCAGTTGGGAATCTTAAACATTCTTCTCCCGCTCAGCTCAGCCCCTTCACAGCCATGTCTCTTTATCGCACCGCCTGTTATCCTGTTATCAGCTGTTGCAGTACAGTTGGCTGCTGGAAGGAGTGACGTGTCCTGGCTTTATGAAACAAGTGACAGATAATTACATAATCAACTTGAGGTGTGTTTTGTGAGTGCTTGAATCTAAGATCACTGTTTTTGGTTCTTTATTTAATTTTTCCGGATTACTTTTATGATCCGTTCCATAAATCTCCTTCTTCCACCCTTACACTTATGTTACCCAACATCACAGTGCTGCTGCACTATTCGCCAGTTCTAAGCCCCTGTGCCCAATCCAACGCCGATAACCTCGCCATGTGCCATGGCTACCCTCAGTGCCACAAAACAGTAACTGCACAATGTCACATTATATCTTCCCCTCCACTCCTCTCTCTGTTCTCTTGCCCAGTTCTAAGCCCCCACGCCCAATCCAACGCCGATAACCTCGCCATGTGCCATGGCTACCCT
>Ga0123355_10013130_pt1 | contig 12870 bp, 5 predicted proteins | sample TergutEmb28metaG_3_FD_89872 | JGI IMG/M metagenome (GOLD analysis project Ga0123355, IMG submission 89872) | Embiratermes neotenicus P1 segment gut microbial communities from Petit-Saut dam, French Guiana - Emb289 P1 | ecosystem: Host-associated > Arthropoda: Insects > Digestive system > Gut ...
AGAACGAAATGACCAATGTGGTAATCAATATCATAGTCGCGAGCTCCTGACGATGGGCATAGTAATGCCCGAAACATGTTGAGCCTATAAGAAGTACAATAAAGTAATAAGGAACATCTAGTTGGTACTTATTCTTCGGTCTCAAATTTATTTTATTTTGGAATGACACTCTACATGTTTCGGACGATCTTTCCGTCCATCATCAGGAGTGCAAGACTGTACATACAACAACAGGCATATGTCAAACAAATACTGCTGTCTGCTTGTTAGTGTGTAACCGCTAGCAAGCAGACAGCAGTTTCTGGTAAAGCTAAAGTAAAGTGCACCCTTGTACGGGCATTGAGGCTCTGTACAGGCCGTACGTCCTATATGGGGAGTACAGGTATAGCTCTACTCTTTCTTGACCACGGCACTAGAAGGGGTGAGGGGTCAGCGTCACGCCCCGGCCGCTCTTTACCCCCAGGAAAGACCCGGCACCCATTGCACAGGAGGCGGAGTGGACCCCCAGGGCCGGTCTGGACAGGTGCGGAAAATCTCGCCCCCACCGGGATTCGATCCCCGGTTTGTCCAGCCCGTAGCCAGTCGCTATACCGACTGAGCTACCCGGCCCACTACGTAAGTCATACGACAACACTTATTGGTGTCGTTTTTGGGCTTGCGCTGCCCTTCTTTGTTGTTGTTGTTATTGTTGTTGTGTCTGTCGTGATGACTCAGAAACTAAGGAAGCCTTTGGTAGAGCATAAAAAATTTCAAAACACACAGTACGTACTGAAAAATTCGCAACCAACACAGCGCAGTATTAGATGATGGAAGAGTGCTGATTTCCTGAATAATCCAACGTTATGTCAATTAATGCAGAATCTGCTTGTAGGAAATTGTTTTGCAAACAAAAGAAGGTGCTTTTGTCGACACTACTCTCAAACAGTGCAGAACGACTTATGCGAAGTTAAATAGGTAGGCAAACTTCTACGGCTGTCACACTATTCCGGTTAGCCTTAATGTCTTTTTATATGACTGGAAGATGGAATATGAGTTAAAGCGGTCCATAAAGACCTGTGTAAGTGAGGTTTGACGCCAGTAATTCTAGGCTCGGCATTTGATGGAGGTGTGTTTAGCTACACGCCTTGGCCGCGCTGTCCCTTGAGAAAGAGGCTCCGGCATGCTTTGTATAGAAGAGAGGGTCCTGTCCAGCGGTGGTCCTCATTTCTTAGTGAAGAAGAAATTTTTTTTCCATGTCGGGATTCGAAACACGACTCTTCTATCATCAGGTCCGTGACAGTCAGCTTCCTACTTGTGATTCGTGCAGTTTTACTGATTGCAAAGTAGGCAAATTCAAACTTAAGGAACACCCCTGAAGAACAATGTGTTTTGGGCGCATCATGTAGTCTGGTCGAAACGTAACGACACTGTGGGGACACTGTGCTCTGTACTTCAGCGTATTCTTCTCTTTTATTTTCTCCTGTGGCACTTTGACCCGATTCCTGGTCATAGCGTCCTCTTACGCAGTTTCGCCTTCATACGCATTAGACACGCCACAATCGACAGGACTCCTCTGGACGAGTGATCAGCCCAACATAGATACCTCTACCTGACAACACACAAAACTCACAAGAGATAAACGTCCATGAATCCAGCAGGATTCGAACCCACAATTCCAGGAAGCGAACGGCCGTAAACCCACGCCTTAGATCTCGCGGCCACAAGGATCGACTTATCCTTCTTCTACTCTGCGAATGAGGTAACAGTTTTCTCCAAAACCTTACAATATCCAATCAAAACACTTGACGTCACAGTCGTGCGGAAGACCTTCTATCTCATGTAAAGTAATCTCGTTCCTAAACGAAATAGATCCAGTTCCAGATGCAATAAACCGTTGAGCTGCAGAACATCTACATTGCCAACGTGAGAGGAACTACATGTTGTGACATAATTGTAAATGCATATTCTTTGGTTCATTGTATACGTATATAAAACGTGTACTTATTTCTCTAATTCCTTTGTGAATTTCCTTACGTTCTCACACAAATGGTCTGTGTATGTATCGTGGGTTATTTACCTTTTCGCAGTTCTTTGTCACAGACACATGGGAAGCAGTGTGGTTGATATCAGGAGTATGAAAAGGAAAAATGGTTTCTTGGTCACCCTGTAATCTAAAAAGTTGCCCTTTTACTTGTCTGGATGACCGTAATAAAGCTTGTTGGTCCAGTCAGTAAGGATAGTCATTCTGTTCGTCGCATGCAGTCTGAACAACACGCTATCTACCAGGAGCAGAAGGTGAAGATGACAAAGACCATGCTGACGGAATCCTTCAAGCTACGATGCTGCAAGACCGTTGTTTTGATGTCGACTATCCCTTGTACAAAACCTATTCAGCAGTGCCTTCTTGAGACTCGAAAACTTCATGCAAATGTCGACTGAATTTTGCCTCTTTCTTGCGAATATCCTATTCTAACACGGATCGTGCAGCTAGTATGCGCAAAACCCGATGTCCCTTTTCTGGGTCTTCTGCATTTAAACCCAAAAAAAAACATTTATCTCCAATGTGTTGGTTTATCGTGGAAGCTCTGAAAGGCAAAAAGAAATAGAATAAGGTTCATCTTGAGCTATGTAAGAGTCCTTGCCTCCACACAAGATCTACAGGCTGTTGTGCAAGGTTTGATTTTATCACAGAGGTGTAAACTGAAATTCATATTCTGCGAGATATACCGCTGTGTAGATTTGCAATTTATTTGTGGAGAAACCGCCCAAATTTTGCCTGGTCGACCTCACTGTTGACGTTTCTAGATCACACACCATTATATATATATACACACACACACCACACACACCACACACACACACACACACACCACACACACACACACATACACACACACACCATTATACACACACACACACACCCACACACACCCACACACACACCACACACACACACACCACACACACACCACACACATACACACCCACACACACACACACCACACACACACACACACACCACACACATACACACACACCATTATACACACACACACACACTAGGTCTCCTCTGAACGAGTGATCAGCTCGTCGCAGACGTCGCTACGTGCACAAAACACAACAAACATAAAAGAAGAGCATCCATGTCTTCATCGAGTTTCGAACCCCCGATCCCAGCAATCAAGCGACCTCAGACCTACAACTTAGGCCAAACGGACACCGGGTTAGGTTAGGTTAGGTTATGTTAGGTTAGGATAGGTTAGGTTAGGTTAGGTTAGGTTATGTTAGGTTAGGTTAGGTTATGTTAGGTTAGGTTAGGTTATTTTAGGTTAGGATAGGTTAGGTTAGGCAGATTTGTATATATTTCCCGGCTTTGAAGGAAATTACAGATACCAAGGACTTCGTGAACTCTGCAGGTAGCGAGCTTCATCGTATCGTGGGTAAATGCTAACAGTGTCAGTCTGCATGACAACAATTCCACAAGAATATAAACTCTCTAGCTCACAACTCTAAAATGTCCTTGCTGTAACAATATTTTAGCATTCCAGTCTATTAACTTCTTGTGCACTCTTTCTTTAAATTGTCTTTTTTTTAAGCGCGTTCGCAGAATTGTGAAAAGCGACTATTATCTTCGTCATGTCCGTCCGTCTGTCCACGTGGAACAACTCGGCTCTTACTGGAAGGAGTTTAATGAAATTTGATGTTTAAATATTTTTCTAAGATATGTCGAGAAAACTAAAGTTTCATTAAAATCGGTCAAGAATAACGGGGTACTTTACATAAAGACCAATGTACACTTTTGCTTATGTCTGGCTCATTATTGCTTAGAAATAAATGTTTCCGACGAAAGTTGTAGAGAAAATCCAAAACAAAACATTTTGTGTTCGATAATTTTTTTTTCTCGAAAATCGCACCACTTATGAGGTAATGTAGAAAAATATTGCAGAGCAGGGCGGGTAACAGGAGACAGTATGGCGCAAGCGCATTTCCCGCTGGATACCTAAGGCTAGACGTGCACATTCAGACTATATAATATTTATTGTTTGTCCATTGCAACAATGGTTACACACAAGCGCCACGAAGTTAGGTTATACTTATGTTGCCTGTCTTTGACACAGGGTCATCCTTCTTCTTCAATACCGTGGGCCACATTGAAAGACGATATACATTTTCCAGGCCTCACGTGGTCTTATTTCGTAAGACTTGGTTGTGTGAGAGCATTAGTATGCAAACAGTCTTTTATTACGTAACCGGGAAGCTGCGACGTTAGCACACTTCTTGGTGTTAGTAAGGCTTTACGAAAAGAGGCTTTATGCAATACAAGAATTGTGTTGGAGTGGTGTCTCCGCTTGACAGCAGTATTGATTCTGGGTGGTAAAAAATGGATGCTAGAGCGTAGAATAAGGGGAAGATGCAATGTGATTCTGTGGTGGAATATAAAGGTTTACCGCCTGTTTTAAATACGATATATCAACCCGAGAGCGCACCCAAAAGGGGTACTTCCGCTCCACAATTCAAATTTAGGAAACACAGATTTTGTAAACACGATAACATCAAATGTTACACGTGGTTTTCCCTTAAGTCTAAACCAGCCGCTGAAATCGGTTAATTACTATTACATTAGAATTCTGAGAAATGAAGTAAATAATGGGAAGTTTTAGACGAAATTAAAATACGAGATGAAACGTAGTGATTTAAATTGGTTGCATGAGTCATAGAATGTGTAGTTATATTTGTATGTATCTAGGGGTATAAAAGCAGATGCAAAGGGGGTTATGTTACAGTAGTACTGCATGATTTTTATAATATAGATTTTAATTGGAACGTAAAATATAAATAGCCAATGGGTCATCTCTCCTCAGGGAAAAATTCTGGATGAGAACCTGTTTCAGCCAATCATCTTGTTGGTGGATACTTAAGACCCCTAATTTTGGACGATGCTAATGGAGGTGTAATTTTATGTTACATTTTATGTGTAGTTGTATAATTGCAACCCCATAATTCGTATCATATCCATCTACCAGATTACCTATATTAAAAACAAAATTATAATCAATTACAATATTTTTGCCTGACTGTTTGTGAGTCACATCTTGTCAGTCAAGAACGTCGAAGAGCTTACAACAAAACACAATAACTTTGAACTAAAATTTTTTATTGGAAGATTGGTATCCACTGATTGCTTTCCTTAAATCCTCTCAAGATTCATTAATTTGTAAGAAAAAATGTAATTCCCCTCAGAGTATTTAAAATGTAACGTTTATTGTATTTGGGAAACTTTACAGTGCCACGATCAGCGGTCGCGCAGTGTTAGGTCTATGTTTTCAGCCGCTTGCTTGCTGGGATTGCGAATTCGAATACCGCCGGGTTTATGGATATCTGTCTGTTGTAAATGTTGTGTGTTGTCAGGTGGAGGTCTGTGGTAAGGGCTGATCCCTCTTCTGGAGGAGTCCTACCAAGTATATGCATGTCCCTGAGTCCGTTCTCAAGCAACAATAACCCTCTGCTCCTACAATGAATAGGTAGAAGAAGTCAGACTAAAAAAGAAAGAAAAACTTTTACATTGTCTTTTTTAGATTTAATTTATTTTACATTGTAAAGGATCCAGGTTATAAACCTGACGAGACCGTTAGATTTGATTACACATCACATAATTAAGTACTTTATAAAAACTTTTTTTCTTTCTTCAAGAATGTGGTGTAACTGGGGCTCAAGGTTTTCCCATGAGCAGATACGACGTCACGGGCTTGTTGCATTGCGGCCAGTGCAAAATACGATAAAATAAGGAATCTTGTTTAAATAATATTTGGAGTTTGATATTCAGAGGACCGTGCATCGTGATTTATTCTTATACTAAAACGAACGAGAAGCACTAATTTCTCAAATTTATTTTTGGACTAGGACTGTACATATTTCGGACAGTATGTCTGTCCATCATCAGGAGTCTAGTACTGTACACACAGCAATAGGTATATATCATACAGGTTATGCTGACTGCATGCTAGCAAGCAGTCAGCATAACCTCTATGACCTATACCTATTGCTGTGTGTACAATGCTAGACTCCTGATGATGGACAGAGATACTGTCCGAAACATGTCGGGTCTTAGCCCAAAAATAAATTCTAGAAATTAGTGCTTCTCGTTGGTTTTATTATAAGAATATTTGGAGTATTGACGAAATTACAATTTCGTTATTTGTATTGATCAGCGGTTTGAATAAGATATATCGCGAGAGTGTTTTGAACTTAGAATGCAGCAGATTTTGAGAGAGTCGTTAAAACTTGTACCAGGCTGGCACCAGTCATCTTACCCCCGAGGGGGACTTTTATTTTTATTGGCTGATCGGGAATATTGCGTCGCGGGAACCCCATAAACTGTAGCACCTGCACACATTTTCCTCCTCGTCTCGCAAAATGTGAGATTTGTTGCGACTCGTGTAATGTCTGGCGTTTCAAGTGTCATTCAGTGGCGGCTCGGTTAGTTGCCTTGCCAAGCGTTAATAATTTGTTATTACAAAATCTATTTTTTTTCCCAGTAGATTTAGACATAACTGTTGAGTGTCCAGTTATGATTTTTGTTACATCTTAGAGGTCATACGTTTGAGTTCCTCACCGCAAGAATATTCGGATTTAACATTCATATGTCCGAGCATCGCTAATGTATGCGTAACGCATAACCAACAAGATGCAAAGTATCACAATTAATTTATTTTTGTAAGACGCTCTACATGTTTCAGGCGGTTTTTCCGTCCATCATCAGGAGCTCACAACTGCACATACAGCGTCAGGTATTTGTCAGACCAATACTGCTACCTACGGCTAGCAGCAGGTAGCAGTATTGGTCTGACAAATACCTGACGCTGTATGTGCAGTTTTGAGCTCCTGATGATGGACGGAAAAACCGCCTGAAACATGTAGAGCGTCTTACAAAAATAAATTAATTGTGATACTTTGCATCTTGTTGGTTATACGCTACGAAAACATTCAGATCTTTGCACATGTTTGCAAATACGTTTTTCACTTCTGATGCAAATTTTTAGCCAATATGGAGATGTAGAACAGGAACAAGAATAAAAGTCGGAAGGACATAAGATGCAGGAGAAAAGGAATGAATCCAAATCAAAGAGAGGAAGTAAAGCAGCCAGTCACGCAGTTAATAGCACTCTCAGTCATTTAGTCAAGTAACCTGACGGCAGTCAGTTTGCCAGTAACACAATGCAGCAGCTACCACTTCATTAGGTAAACAAAAATGCAAGTAAATTTAAAGTTGCATTCGTTCTTAATTATGTTTTACGTCATTGTTACATATCGGGGTAGGAGCATATTTCCATATTTTTTTTTTTTAAATCCCAGCACTAGCCCGAACTCCATGACCTTTCAGCTTTACTCCCGAAGAAAGTTTTCCCTTTACCCATTGGACAGGTGGCTGGGTGTTCCTGTCATATAGCCAAGCAATCAGTCGTTCAGCAATAGGTAACCTAGTTAATAAGTGCTAGTAAGACAATCAAATTCTCAGATATCCATCTGTTCAATCAAGCAGTCAACTTGTCAGTAAGACACTGTAACAGCCATGTCAACCTGTCAGCCAAGCACTCATCAGGCAGCGAAACAGTAAGCCATTTCAACTAGAAAGTCAAACTGTGCGCTATCTATCAAGCCAGTTAACTACCTAACCAGTAAAACCATTCAAAATCCGGTCAGCCTGCCAATAACCAAAAGGGCCAACCATCTTATTATCCAATCAGACAGTTCAAAAATAAGCCGGCCTGTTAACTGTCTGTCCACCCAGATATCCAGGTAACTATTGTGATAGTTAAAGAGACCAGCTAACCTGCCGGATAGGCAGGCCATCCCGTCAAACCGACAGATATTCAACCAGGCAGTATGTATCGCACCGCGGCCCTCAGCAGGTTCCTATCCTGATGGTGCGTGTCACATTTCTGTCAGCATCCCGTCCTACTTTCGGCTTCTCAACTAAGATGGATGAATTCCACAGACAGTACTCCCATCGCGCATCTCTTAAAATAACCTCTCGCTGGTGGTTAAACAAAAAATTCATTTTTGTCCGCAAGAAAAACATCATCGCACATCAAGAGCCTGTTGTGGCAGTCTAGATTGTGCCTTGTTAAAGTCTGCGTGTTTTCTTCTGTTACCAGAATTCATGGGCGGAAGTATTTGCCTATACCAGTGTTTGTATCGTAGCTCATGATGCTTGCTTAACAGTAATGAAACGAAATGCGAGACTTCGCTCTTTTATACGACAATTAGGCTAACTGCGCCTCATCAACGGAAGAGGCTATTAAGTTCGTAATGAAATGCGCAGTTTTAACCATCCCATTTTACCGCTCGTTTTATTCTACTTTTTCCCTCACACTCACGTAGTTCGTGACATTAGGCTGTTTTTTTCTGTGGCTCAGACCAAATCGGGTCTAAGCCGCCTCATTTTTGTGCTTTCGAGATCAGACTCAGTAAGACACACATAACCAGTAGGACTGCTCTAAACAAGTGATCAGCTCGTCACAGAGACCGCTACCTGCACAACATAAAACAGACCCAAGAAACGGACACACGTGTCCACAGCAGGATTCGAGCCCGCGATCCCAGAGTCTTCAGATCTACACCTCAGACCACACGACCACCGGGATCAGCACTGTATTGTGTAAGTGTGGCGGTTTTCTCAACCTAGCATGAGTGAAGACATCCTTTTGTCCAATTAACTCCAGATCCTTGATCTGGAGTATTTCCTGAATATTTAAATTTTTTATACTTTTACTTTTTTTTGGTATGTGATGCAGTTTTGACAATCCCAGCATTCTGGTAAGTGACGCTGTATCATTCGGTGTCCAGTGTCTTCGAAATGTGGCTCATTACTCCGTCAACGACTCAGAATCCCATCCCAGTAGACCTGAAACCTCAGCAATATCTCATTGAGAACGTCAAATGTTTCTAACGTCTTTTTAATAACATTTTTAAAGCTATGCTTGTGGTTCTCGCTGATGTAAGTACGGAAGATATTGTTCTACGGAATGTAACACTCTGTAGCTTAGAAGATATTTACCTTCTTTGGAGGACGCTTCGCTCTGTGTTCAGGGTAGAAAAATGAGACTGATCAGGGCTTCCTCCGAAATATCAGTAAGATTTCTACCAGAATGCACGTCTTCATATTCCAAAATACAGTAATTTTGAGTTCGTTTTGACATTTACTAACTTCATCGACTTCAGGAGTTAATGGTCATTTAGAGGTCCTCGCCTTTCAAGGAGCCCCAACACCTCTACGAAAGCTGGCCAGTCGTCTCTAGTCTGATAGAGACACGTCCCTTCGTAGTCATGTAAGTTATATATTAATGTTATCCTCCTATTTAGGTATGAGTTATAACTGTCCTCTTATTGACTGTGGCTGTGGCTATTGCGGTGCATTTTGGTGCTTACGTTTTACCTCAGACTGTATACCGTCTTGTGTTAGGATTACGGAAAATGATGCTGGCAAATAACTTTGAACGGAACGGTTATGAATAATTGATGCACTATACCTACATTTCCCTAGAAGGTCTGATAAAAACCACAAAAATTCAATTTGGAATAGCCGCTGTCAGGGTCAGATTTTTAAAGGGCCACTCCCCCTTCCATTCCAACGAATGTAAAACTCCAACTTTATCACCGATAAATCAGATGAGTTATTTTATCAGCTTGTTGTACTTTATGTAAGAAATTAACGTTTCTCATAAATCACGTTACTGATTTACTGTTGACAAGAAAGTTCAGCCTCTCAGATCATGATACAACAGCAACAACTGCTCAGAATCTTTAGCGAAGCCAGAAATAGGTTTTAATGTTGAGTGGACGCGCCAACCAGTGCCTCGTAGCTGCAGAGGGATATGTATGTAGTGTTCCGGCCGCAGGTATGTTACGCGAATTCCCACATACCACACCACCCTACGTAACGTCGCTAAGCATTCAGCCGTTCTTTGTGGAACGAAGCTTCTTATCACATTACACGAGGTCGGAGTATTTGTGACGCGAAGCCTACTAGAAGTCCTGCAATAAATCTGACCCCATTTTTGCACACAGACATTTCCATAAATGTTGTTTACATTCCTGATCGAAAGTTAGAAGCACAATTCTTCACAGAAAAAAAAGGATAAAATGAAGTCTGTGTGTTATAAATGTTTGAATAAACTGCATCTGCTAATTTTTGAAAGGAAAATATTTAGAAGAATATGTGGTCCTAAATTTGAAAAGGGGAATGGAAAAGTCGGACGAATCGAGAACTAGAAGAGATGAGCCAAGGGGAAAAATATAGTAAAATGGATAAAAGGGCAAAGGATAAGCTGGTTAGGTCACCTAGAGAGAATGCAGGAGAATAGGATGCCCAAAAAGATCTTCACTCAAGAACTGGAAGGGACTAGAAGAAGGGGAAGACCCAGGAAAGGATGGAAAGAGGAAGTAGAAAGAGATCTTCAGGTGCTGGGAGTGAGAAGATGGAGAGAGTTGGTAGCAGATAGGGAAAAATGGAAGGGCATTGTTCGACAGGCCAAAGCCCACAGTGGGCTGCAATGCCAATGGAAGAAAAAGAAGAAGAATAAACTGCATAATTTCTATGACACTCTTTACAGCATTACTCCAACGTGCGTTTTTGACGCATTCAAGGCGATGTTGACGGCTCCGTCATTCTGGGATGTGTCAACGTGTCACTGGGTGATACAGAAGTCTAGAGGTTTAGCGGTCCGAAACTTCTGGATTCTTGAAGCTCAAAGCTTTATGTTTTTCCCCGAAACGTCAGTTGCCTATTATCATGCGACGCGGCATTATATTCCGTAAGAAACGTTTTCTCAAGTCTTCGATGCTCTGCGTTTACAGATCGAGGTCGGCGGATGTTCTACCTTACGCAAATTTTGATCCTCACAAACATTATATTTCGGAATAGACGCCACAGCAACATGGGACGCGTTACGCTCTGTATCTCTTTACACGTCTGTTTCCCAATTTCGTACCGATTTAATTAGTTTGTTTTTAGTTTCGAAGTTACTGAGTTTCGGCTCAGTTTATTAACATCAATACCAGATGTCAGCACACTTTTATATTACTGTTATTGTTTACTGCGATTTCATTAGAAATAACCGACAAGTTACAGATCTGCGCTCTTCTGTGATATTAAGCAGTCTATGGTGCACATTTCCTACCGACGTTTCGGGAACACCTATAAGCCGCATTTGAAATATCAAGAAGTTTCGTATTTCTTGATGTCGGCAAGGAATTACCACCATACGCCGCGTAATATCCCATAAGAGCACAGATTTTATCTGCTTCGCGACGGAAGCCTGGAATCACGCGACGCACAAGTAGTTTGAGAGTAACATGTTACTTGGGACACCCGACTGACTCCGCAAAGCATTTCGATTTGTTGACTCAGATAGTTGTGGATTACACAAATGCAATGTATTCGTGTTCATTCATCTACCAACGGCCCTGTATGGTGTAGATATAGGTAGCACACTGCAAGGTGTACACAAGATTACCGCAGCATTTTAAGACAAGATATTGTCTCTCAGTACGGATATACTATTCGCACACCACCAAAAATGAAGCAGACATTCGAACATCTTTACCAAAATGCAAGATCAGTTTCTCATATTACTAAGTCTGGGTGCTTATATTCGGGAGATTCCCATTCGTCGTGATTTTCGCCCAGCCATGCGAGGGAAGTGTTAGTGAAACAGATCATTCCAAGCGTGGTTCCTTGTAAATTATTTCTAAGTTATTATTTGTTATTCAGCCTGTCAGCTAGGCAGAAATTCTGGCGTATTTTCACAAACCGTCGATAAATAGACAAGTCTTTATGCTCGGTGACCTCCTGTCTCTTTCCAATCACAACTGAGTTCCTTCAATTAGGGACTTGCCCTGCTGGCTTAGAACCAGCATTTCTACCTCAAAGCCTCCCGGTGCCAGTCAGTTGAGACTAAAATTCGTTTTGTGATTTAGCTTTTCATAAGACGTATACCCATGCACATCTGCACGGTAACAACGACACATTCGCCAGTTTACGGTACATCAGTCGCCATTACATTGGTGTTGTATGAGATGCATTTAGAAACCTCCAAAACATTAGGGACTTGTATAGGGGCATCAATTACTTTAAAAAGGGGTACCAGCCTAGATATAATATAGTGAAGGATGAGAAAGGTGACTTGGTGGCAGACTCCCACATTATTGTGGCTATGTGGAGGAACTATTTCTCCCAGCTATTCAACGTGCATGGGGTTAAGGACGTTAGGTAGGCAGAAATACACACAGCAGAACCACTAGTACCTGAGCCAAGTGCCACCGAGGTTGAGCTGACTATCGATAAGCTAAAAAGCCACAAACCTCCAGGTATTGATCAAATACCGGCAAAACTGATTAAAGCATGGGGTAGAACAATTTGGAAGAAGGAGAAACTGCCTGAAGAGTGGAAGGAATCGATCATAATACCTATTCACAAGAAGGGGGATAAAACATATTGCAATAATTATAGAGGCATATCACTCTTGCCAACCACTTACAAAATGTTATCCAACATCCTGCTGTCAAGGTTAATTCCATATGCGAAGGAAATTATCGGGGATCATCAGTGTGGCTTCCGACACAACAGGTCGACTATTGATCATATATTCTGCATCCTCCAAATACTTGAGAAAAAATGGGAATACAATGAACCAGTTCATCAGCTGTTTATAGACTTCAAGAAAGCTTACGATTCAGTTAGGAGGGAGGTCTTATATAAGATTCTCGTTGAGTTTGGTATCTCTAGGAAACTTGTAAGGTTAATAAAGATGAGTCTGACTGAAACATATAGCAGAGTCCGGGTGGGCAAGAATGTGTCTGACAGGTTCCCTATTAGGAATGGTTTGAAAC
>Ga0123355_10013131_pt1 | contig 12869 bp, 17 predicted proteins | sample TergutEmb28metaG_3_FD_89872 | JGI IMG/M metagenome (GOLD analysis project Ga0123355, IMG submission 89872) | Embiratermes neotenicus P1 segment gut microbial communities from Petit-Saut dam, French Guiana - Emb289 P1 | ecosystem: Host-associated > Arthropoda: Insects > Digestive system > Gut ...
AACCAACCAAACAACGAACTATCCAACCAACGAACCAACGAACGAACGAACCAACCAACGAGCCAAACAACCAAATAAGCAACCAACGAACGAACGAACGAACCAACCAACCAACGAACGAACGAATCAACCAAAGAACCAACCAACCACCCAACCAACCTACCTACGAACCAACCAACCAACCGACGAACCAACCAACCAACCAACTGACGAACCAACAAACCAACCGACGAACCAACCAACCAAACGTCGAACCAACCAACCAAGCGACGAATCAACCAAAAAACCGACGAACCAACCAACCAACGGACCAACCAACGAACCAAACAACCAACGAACCAACGAACCATCCAACCGACCGACGAACGAAAACCGACTGACGAAAGAACCGAAAAACGAACGTACGAAGCGTCCAACGAACCATCCAACAAACCAACCAATCAACGAACCAACCAACCAACCAAGCAAGCAACCAACGAGCCAACGAACCAACGAACGAACGAACCAACCAACCAACCACCCAAAGAAGCAACCAACGAACCAAACAACCAACGAATCAACCAACCAACGAACCAACGAACCAACGAATCAACCAACGGAAGAACCAACGAACCAACCAATGAAACAACCAACCGACGAAGCAACGAAACAACCAACCGACGAACCAAACAAGCAACCGACGAACCAACCAACCGACGAACCAAACAACGAACAAACCAACCAACAAACCAACCAGCCAACGAACCAACCAACCAACCAACCAACCGACGGACGAACCAACCAACGGACGAACGAACCAAGCAACAAAAGAACGAACGAACCGAACAACCAACGAACGAACCAAACAACGCACGAACCACCCAACGAACCAACCAACGAAACATCCAACCAACCAACCAACCAACGAACCATCCAAACAACAAACGAACCAACCAACGAACGAACGAACCAACCAACGAACCAACCAAACAGCCAACGAACCCAGCGTTCAGCGAACCAACGAACCCACTAACCAACGAACCCACCAACCAACCGACGAACCAACCAACCAACGAACCCACAAACCAACAAACGAACCCACCAACCAACCAACGAAACATCCAACCAACCAACCAACGAACCAAACAAATAACCAACCGACGAACCAACCTACGAACCAACCAACCAAACAACCAACCAACGAACCAACCAACGAACCAACCAACAGACGAACGAACCAAAGAAGCAACCAAGCAGCCAACGAACCAACGAAACAACCAACGAACCAACCGACCAACGAACGAACCAACGAACCAACCAACCGACGAACCAACCAACCAACCAACCGATGAACCGACGAACCAACCGACGAACTATCCGACGAACCGGCCGAAGAACCGACCAAACGATCACACGACGAACCGACCAACCAACCAACCGACCATACAACCAACCAACCGACCATACAACCAACCAACCGACCATCCAAACAACAAACCAAACAGCCAGTGAACCAACCAACGAACCGACGAACCAACCAATCAACGAACCGACGAACCAACCAATCAAGAACCGACTAAACAAACAACCAAAGAACCGACGAAGCAACCAACCAACAAAGAGACGAATCATCCAACCAACGAACCGATGAATCAACCAACCAAAGAACCGATGAACCAACAAACCAATCGACGAAACAACCAACCGACGAACCATCCAACCAACCAACCAACGAAGGAACCAACCAATCAACGAACGAACCCACCAACCAGCCAACGAACGGACCATGCAAACAACGAACCCACCAACGAACCAACCCACCAAAGAAACCAACCAACCAACGAATCAACGAATGAAACAACCAACGAACGAACGAACGAACGAACGAACCAACGAACGAACCAACGAACTAACCTACGAAACAACCAACCAACTTACGGACGAACCAACCAACGGACGGACGAACCAACCAACAGACGAACCATCCAACCAACGGACGAAACATCCAACCAACCAACGAACGAACCATCCAAACAACCAAACAACGAACCATCCAACCAAGCAGCGAACCATCCAACGAACCAACCCACCAACTCACCAGCCAACGAACGAACCCAACAACTTATGAACCAACCAACGAACCAACCAACGATCCAACCAAGGAACCAACCACCGAACGAACCGACCAACCAACCAATCAGCCAACCAACCAACCAACCAACGAACCAACCAACCAACGAACCAACCAACGAACGAACCAAACAACGGACGAACCAACCAACCGACAAACCAACCGAATAACCAACCGACCGAAGAAGCGACGAACCAAAAAACCGACGAACCAACCAACCGACGAACCAACCAACCAACGAACCAACGAAGCGACGAACCAAACAACCAACCGACGAACCAACCAACCAACGAACCAACCAACCAACGAACCAATGAACCAACCAACCAACTAACCAAGCGACGAAGTAACCAAACGACCAACGAACGAACCGATGAACGAACCAACCGGCGAACGAAATACCAACTCAGGAACCAACCGACCGACGAACGAACCAAGCAACCAGCCGACAAACGAAGCAACCAACCAACCGACGAACGAACCAACGAACGAACGATCCAACCAAAGAACCCACCAAGCAACGAACGAACGAAACACCAACCAACCAACGAACGAACCAACGAACCAACCAACGAACGCACCAACAAACCAAAGAATCAACCAACCAAAGAACCAAACAACGATCTAACCAACCAACGAACCAACCAACAAACCAACCATCGAACCAACCAACCAGCGAACAAACCAACCAACGAACCAACCAACCAACCAATCAATCAAATAAACAACCAACCAACGAACGAACGAACCAACGAACGAACGAACCAACCCACGAAACAACCAGCCACCCAACCAACCTACCAACGAACCATCCAACCAACCGACCAACCAACCAACCAACCGAAGAAACGGCCAACTAACCAACAAACCAATCGACGAACCAACCAACCAAACGGCGAACCAACCAACCAAGCGACGAATCAACCAAGAAACCGACGAACCAAGTAAGCAGCGGACCAACCAACGAACCAACCAACCAACGAACCAACCAACCGACCGACGAACGAAAACCGACCGACCGACGAACGAACGAACCAACCGACCGACGAACGAACCGACCAACGAACCGTCCAAGGAACCATCCAAGTAACGAATCAACCAACCAACGGACCGACCAACCAACCAACCAACGAACCAAGTAACCAACCAACAAACTCAACAACCAGTCAACGAACCATCCAAACAACCAACCAATCAACGAACCAACCAACCCACGAACCAACCAACGAAGCAAACAACCAACGAACCAACAAACCAAGCAACCAACGAACCAACGAACGAACCAACCAACCACCCAACGAAGCAACCGACGAACAAAACAACCAACGAATCAACCAACCAACGAACCAACCAACCGACGAAACAACGAACCAATCAACTGAAGAAACAACGAACCAAACAACAGACGAAACAACGAACCAAACAACCGAGGAACCACAGAAACAACCAACCAACGAACCAACCACCCAATCGACAAACCAACCAACCAACCAACCAACCGACGAACCAACCAACCAACCGACGAATCAACCAACCAACCTACGAACCAACCAACCGACGAACCAAACAACGAACAAACCAAACAACGAACAAACCAAAAAACGAACAAACCAACCAACGAACCAACCAACGAAAGAACCAACCAACCAAGCGACGAACGAACGAACCAACGGACGACCGAAACAATCGAAGAACGAACAAACCGACCAACTAACGAACCGACCAACCAGCGAACGAACCAAACACCGAACGAACCAAGCGACGAACCAACCAATGAACCATCCAACCAACGAACGAACGAGCCATCCAACGAACGAACGAACCAACCAACCAGCCAACGAACCCACCAACGAACCAACCAACCAACGAATCCACCAACCAGCGAACCAACGAACCCACTAAACAACGAACCCAGCAACCGACCGACGAACCAACCAACCGACGAACCAACCAACCAAACAACCAACGTAGCATCCAAACAACCATTCAACGAACAATCATATTAACCAACCAACGAACCCACCAAGCAACCAACCAACCAACCAACCAACCAACCAGCCAACCAACGAAACAACCAACCAACCAACGAACTAACCAACGAACGAACGAACTAACCAAAGAACCAACCAACCAGCCAACAAACCAACCAACGAACGAACAAACGAACCAACGAACCAACCGACGAACCAACCATCCAAACGACAAACCAACCAACCGGCGACCCAACCAACCAACCAACCAACCAACCGAAGAACCGACCGACGAAACGGCCGAATAACCAACGAACCGACCAACCGATCACCCGACGAACCGACCAACCAACCAACCGACCATCCAAACAACCAACCAAACAACCAACGAACCGACGAACCTACCAACGAACCGACGAACCAACCAATCAACGAACCGACTAACCAACCAAACAACGAACAGACGAACCAACCAACCAACGAACAGACGAAACTACCAACGAATGAACCGACGAATCAACCAACCAAAGAACTGATGAACCAACCAACCGACGAACCAACCAACCGACGAACCAACCAACCGACGAACCAATCAACCGACGAACCAACCAACCGACGAACCAAACAACTGACAAACCATCCAACCAACCAACCGACGAAGGAACCAACCATCCAACGAACGAACCCACCAACCAACCAACGAACGAACCATACAACCGACGAATCCAACAACGAACGAACCCACCAAACGAACCAACGAACCAACCAACCAACCAACCAACCAAAGAACCAACCAACAAACGAACCAACCAAGCAACCAACCAACCAACGAACCAACCAACCAACATACGGACGCACCAAACAACCGACGGACGAATCAACCGACCGACGAATCAACCGACGGACGAATCAACCGACGGACGAACCAACAAACCCACGGAAGAACCACCCAACCGACGGACGAACCAACCAACCGACGGACGAACCAACCAACGGACGAACCATCGAACCAACGGACGAACCATCCAACCTAGCAATCAACGAACCATCCATTCAACCAACGAACCATTCATTCAAACAACCAACCAACGAACCATCGAACGAACCAACCCACCAACTCAGCAACCAACCAACCAACCAACCAACGATGCAACCAAGGAACCAACTACCGAACGAACCAACCAACCAATCAATCAACCAACCAACCAATCAACGAACCCACCAACCAAGCAACAGACCCACTAAGCAACAAACGAACCCACCAACCAACCAACCAACCAAACAACCAACGAACCAACCAAACAACTAACCAACGAACCCACAAGCTATCTAACGAAACCACCAACCAAACCAACCTACCAACGAACGAACCAAGCAACCAACGGACCAACCAACGAACCAACCAACCAACGAACCAACGAACTAACCAACCAACGAATCAACCATCCGACGAACGAACCAACCAACTGAGGAATGAACCAACCAACCGACGAACCAACCGACCCACGAACGAGCCAGCCCACCGACGAACTAACGAACCGAACAACGAACGAACCGACCAACGAACGAATGGACCAACGAACGAACCGACCAACGAAAGAACCGACCAAAGAAAGAACCAAACAACCAACCAAACTTCGAACCATCCAACCAACCAACGAACCTTCCAAACAACGAACGAACCAACCAACCAAGGAACGAACGAACGAACCAACCAACCAACGAACCCACCAACCAACCAACGAACCCACCAAAGAACGAACCATCCAACTAACCAACGAACCATCAAATCAACCAAAGAACCATCCATCCAACCAACGAACCATCCATCCAACTAACGAAACATCCAACCAAACAACCCACCAACCAACCGACGAACCCACCATCCAACGAAGCAACCAACCAATGAACCAACCAAACAACGAGCCAACCAACGAACAAACCAACCAACGAACCAACCAACGAAGCACCCAACCAACCAACGAACGAACCAACGAACCAACCTATGAACACAGCAACGAGGAACCGAACCAACCAATGAACCAACCAATCAACGAAACAACGAAACAACGAAACAACCAGCGAACCAACGAACCAACCAACCAACCAAAGAAAGAACGAACCAACGAACGAAGCTACCGACCGACGAACGAACCAACCGACGAACGAACCGACCAACGAACGAACGGACCAACCAACGAACTGAGCAACCAACGTACCAACCAAGCAACAAACCAACCAACGAACCATCCAACCAATCAACGAACCATCCAATCAACCAACGAACGAACCAACCAACCAAACAACGAACCCACCAACCATTGAACGAACACACCAACCAACCAACGAACCAACCAACCAACCAACCAACGAACCCACCAACCAAACAACCAACCAACCAAACAACCAACCAACCAACCAAACCAACCAAACAACGAACCCACCAACCAACCAACGAACCATCCAGCCAAACATCGAACCATCCTAACTAACATCCAACGAACCAACGCACCAACCAACCAACCAATGAACCAGGCAATTAAACAACGAACCCACCAACCAACCAACCAACCAACCAACCAACGAACCATCCAACGAACCACCAAACGAACCAAGCAACCAACCAACCAACCAACCAGCCAACCACCGAACCAACCAACGAATCAACCAAGCAAACGACGAAACAACCAACCAAACGACAAACCAACAAACGGACGAAACAACCAACCGACCAACCGACGAACCAAGCAACCAACCGACAAACCAACCAACAAACCGACAAACCAACCAACCGACGAACCAACCAACGAACCGACGAACCAACCGACAAACATCCGACGAACGAACCGAAGAAACAACCGACGATCCAACCAACCGAGGAACAAACCAACGGGCGAACCAACCAGCCGACGAACCTAACATCCAACCAACCAACGAAGTCACCAACCAACCAACTAACCAACCAACGAACCATCCAACCAACCAACGAAACCACCAACCACCCACCCAACCAACGAACGAACCCATCAACGAACCAACCAACCAACCAACCAACCAACCAACCTACCAACCAACGAAACAACCAACCAACCTACCAACCAACGAACGAACCAACCAATCAATCGAGGGCGAACCAGCCGACGGACGAACCAATCGACGGACGAACCAACCAACCGACGGACGGACGAACCAACCAACCGACGGACGGACGAACCAACCGACAGCCTTACGAACCAAACGAAGGCCGGACGAAACAACCGAGGGACGAACCAACCAACCGACGGAGAAACCAGCCAACCAACGAACGAACCAAACAACCAACAAACCAACCAACCAACGAACCATCAAACGAACCAACGAACCATCAAACGAACCAACCAACGAACCATCAAACGAACCAACCAACCCACCAACCAACGAACCAATCAACCCACCAATCAACGAACAAACCAACGAACCAACCAACGAACCAAGCAAAGAACCAACGAACCAACGAAGCAACCAACCAACGGACCAACGAACCAACCCACCAACCAAACAACCAACCAACCAACCAACCAACAGACCAACCAACCAGACAACCAACCAACAGACCAACTAACCAACAAACAGAGCAACCAACCAACCAACCAACCAACCAACCAACCAACAGGCAAACAGACAAATCAACCAACCAACAGACAAACAGACAAACCAACCATCCAACAGAGAAAGATACAAACCAACCAACCAACAGACAGACAAACCAACCAACCAACAGACAAACCTACCAACCAACCAACCAACGAAAAGACAAACCAACCAATCAACCAACCAACCGACAAACCAGCCAACCAACCACCACACAAACCAGCCAACCAACCGACAAACCAACCAACCTACCGACAAACCAACCAACCAACCAACCAACCGACAAACCAACCAACCAACCAACCAACCTATAGGCAAACCAACCAACCAACCAACCAACAAACCAACCAACCGAAAAACCAACCAACCAACAGAAAAACCAACCAACCAACCGACAAACCAACCAAACAACCAACAGACAAACCAAACAACCATCCAACCAAAAGATAAACCAACCAAACAACAGACAAACCAACCAACCAACCAAACAACAAACCAACCAACTAAACAACAAACAGACAAACCATCCAACAAAACAACCAAAAGACAAACCAACCAACCAACCAACCGAGAAACCAACCAACCGACAAATAAACCAATCAATCAACCAACCAACCAACCAACAGACAACCCAAACCACCAACCAAGAGGCAAACCAACCAACAGACAAACCAACCAACCAACCAACCAACCGACAATCCAACCAACCGACAAACCAACAGACAAACCAACCAAACAACCAACAGATAAACTAACAAACCGACAAACCAACCAACCAACCAACCAACAGACAAAAGAACCAACCAACCGTCAAAGCAACCAACCAACAGACAAAGCAACCAACCAACAGACGAACCAACCAACCGACGATCGAACCAACCAACCGAAGAACGAAACAACCAACCGACGAACGAACCAACCGACCGACGAACGAACGAACCGACCGAAGAACAAACGAACCGACCAACGAACAGACCAACGAACAAACCGACCAAGGAACGAACCGACCAACCATCGAACCGACCAACCAACGAACCAACCAACCATCGAATTAACCAACCAACGAACGATCCAACCAACCAACGAACGAACCAAACAACCAACGAACGAACCAACGAACGAACTAACCAATCAAACATCCAACCAACGAAACCACCAACCAACCACCCAACGAATCCTCCAACCAACGAACCCACCAACCAACCAACGAACCCACAAACCAAACAACGAACCATCCATCCAACCAACCAACGAAACATCCATCGAACCAACCAACCAACGAAACATCCACACAACCAACCAAAGAACCCACCAACCAACCAACGAACCCGCCAACCATCCATCCAACCAACCAACGGACCAACCAACCAACGAAGCAACCAACGAACGAACCAACCAACGAACCACCCAACCAAACAACGAACGAACCACCGAACCAACCAACGAGCCAACCAACCAACTTACCAACGAACGAACGAACGAACCAACGAACGAACGAACGAACCAACCGACCGACGAACGAACCAACCGATCGACGAACGAACAAACCGTCGAAATAACCCACCGAAGAACGAACCAAGAAACGAACGATCCAACCAACCAACGAACCATCCAACCAACCAACGAACCATCCAACCAACCAACGAAGCATCCAACCTACCAACGAACGAACCCACCAACCAACGAACGATCCCACCAACCACCCAACGAACCCACCAACCAACCAACGGACCCAACCAACCAACAAAACAACGAACCCACCAACCAACCAACCAGCGAACCTACCTACCAACCAACCAACGAACCCACCAACCAACCAACGAACCATCCAACCAACCAACGAACCATCCAACCAAACAACCAACGAATGAACCAACCAAAGAACCATCCAACCAAACAACGAACCATCCAACCAACCAACCAACGAACCCACCAACCAACGAACGAACGAACCAACGAACGAACAAACCAACCAACCAACGAACCAACCAAACAACGAACCAACCAACCAACGAACCAACCAAGGAATCGACCAACGAACCAACGAACCAACGAACGAACGAACCAACCAACAAACGAACCATTGAACGGAAGAACCAACCAACCGACGAACCAACCAACCGAATAACCAACCAACCAACCAACCATTCGAAGAACCAACCAACCAACGAACCGACGAACCAAACAGAGAACCATCCGACCATCCAACGAACTGACGAACCAACCAACCAACGAACCGATGAAACAACCAACCGACAAAACAACCGACAAACCAACCAACCTACCAACCAACCAACAGACAAGCCAAGCAACCAACCGACAAGCCAACCAACCAACCAAGCAACCGACAAGCCAACCAACCAACCAACAGACAAACCAACCAACAGACAAGCCAACCAACCAACCAACAGACAAACCAACCACCCAACCGACAAACCAACCAACCAACAGGCAAACCAACCAACCAACCGACAAACCAACGAACCAACCGACAAACCAACCAACCAACCAACAGACAAACCATCCAACGAACCAACCAACAGACAAGCCAACCAACCAACAAACAGGCAAACCAACCAACAGACAAACACACAAACCAACCAACCAACCAAGAGACAAACCAACCAACCAACCAACCACCCGACAAACCAACCAACCAACCAGCCAACCAACCGACCGACCGACGAACCGACGGACCGACCAACCTACCAACCGACCAACCGATCTACCTACCTACCTACCTACCTACCTACCTACCTACCTACCTACCTACCTACCTACCTACCTCCCTCCCTCCCTCCCTATCTTAAATTCTAACATTTCCTCAATATGAAAGGCATTCATTTCCGCATTCACAAACAGTTCGCCACTTGTCTCTTTCCTGAGCCAGATCAATCCATTCCATGCCTTTCCATCCCATTTATTTCAGATCCATTTAATATTTTCCTCACATGGTTTAAGATGTGTTGACCGCAGTAATTTCACTTACTGCTAAATATCCTGTGTGTAATTGTTTCCCCTTAAGTCTGGAGCCAACCGCACGTCACGTGCATCTGCGTCTGAGTTACAGAGTTACCAGCGCTCTGGGTTATATAAGGTGCATCCGTCTGTCCGTCCGCCCTTCCGTCCTACCGGGCAAACTTCTGATTTCTTACCATAAGCTGGTGTTTAAAATATTTGTGGGCAATGAGAGTATTTAAGCCGCACTGTACCACATCCATAAATCTCCGGGTTCCAATCGTCTGTCGGCGATTCCCCTTCTCTAGCCAGCAGCCTACGTATTTTAAGTCTGTGGCTGCTAAAGCAGAGGAATGCACGAATGGTAGGTCACGCGAGGGCCTTCCTAACATGTGATTTTGGCTTAGTCCCGCTGTCTACTGCAAGTCATTCATCGTCGAATTTTCCCACCCTTTAGTGGTATTTAAGATTTATAAATCAAAGCCTGGAGCTAGCAACTCTCGCCCCCTAACGCAGCAGAAGAGGGTAGTATAATATTGAGACTTGAATCTTTGCCAGACCCACAGTACTGTCCCACTACCGCTCCACTTTTACACCGTCAATAGACGGTCTGTATTCTCTGTCCGATTAGGTTTTGTGTGAGGTTTCTTTAAAGAATTCGACCCTGTTCGGAGCAGTCGACAAGTGTTTGTGATTTACCATGTACGTCGGGCAGCGCCAACGCCATTCTATGCCTACATTTCTTCCATTAGCCCTGCCGTTTTATGGAATCACTGTACCCCGTCAAAACAGTCTATGAATAAAACCTAACGGTTGCTGTATGTAGACTCCAATTGAAATGTGATGGCACACGGTGACGCACGGGAAGGGAAGTGAAGGGGAAACTGGCGAATGGAGTGGGTAGCCAGTACCCTTCACACTACTTCGGAACATGGTGTATCCAGCATTACTACCGCTGATGCCCACACCTCGGCTGCCAGTAGTCGACTGAACTGACGCCACCGATGATTTAAATGGACTCATCCGTTTCGCTGAAAGACGAAATCTGGTTTCTGCGCGTGTGCCATCACATTTCAACTGGCTTCTACCACCTGTTATAAGGAACACAAGTAGTTGTATTCTGTCGTTGAGCGTCGATTATGTAGATATACAGCGTCGAACGATTGGTCGATTAGTCGATATAATTGACGCGGACTTCACTGAATATTGAGGCGCTGGTAGTGCCAGTGACGTCACTCTGTCCTGACCCGTCCTTGTACGCTCTCTTATACTCTCGTGCTGTCTTTCACTCTTTAGCACTCCATCGTTTTCTGCCGTTCAGATGAAATGCTAATACGAAGCCATGATTAGGCTTAGCCTTTACGTGTTAATGTGTTTGTTAAGTACGTAACTTAAGCTTCGTTTAAACTGAATTGTGTTCTTAGCTTTTGCTTGGCCAAGATACGAGGTCATATCGAAAATTATATACCGCGTCTCCTGCCACGTAAGACCCATTTTTTTCCCCCTGAAAAATGCCCCACCAGAAATCATCGCGCATCTTAACTACAGATGAATTGTTGCATTAGTAGGCTATTCAATATCTGGCAAATTACAGGTGCGTCGTATCACCTGTACTGTATTACGCTGGTATTATGCTTAATTGTATGTTGTCATAACGTTAATAGCTTACGCTAAACAGCATCGAATGACACGAGGATTCGTGAAGTATGAAATGTGAAGGATGTAGAAAGAAGTGGTAGGCGTTATGTGACGAACTTTCAAGGCATTTTGACGTACTATCGCGGTGTTATGACGTACTGCCGCAACATTTTGACGTACTATCGCGGTGTTATGACGTACTGCCGCAACATTTTGACGTACTATCGCGGTGTTTTTACGGACTGCCGCAACATTTTGACGTACTATCGCTGTTATGACGTACTGCCGCAACATTTTGACGTATTATCGCTGTTATGACGGACTGCCGCAACATTTTGACGTACTATCGCGGTGTTTTTACATACTGCCGCAACATTTTGACGTACTATCACGGTGTTTTTACACACTGCCGCAACATTTTGACGTACTGAAGCGGTGTTTTGACGTACTACCGCAACATTCTGACGTACTATCGTGGTATTTTGACGTACTGCCGCAAAATTCTGACGTACTATCGCGGTATTTTGACGTAGTGCCGCAACATGTCGACGTACTATCGCGGT
>Ga0123355_10013133_pt1 | contig 12869 bp, 10 predicted proteins | sample TergutEmb28metaG_3_FD_89872 | JGI IMG/M metagenome (GOLD analysis project Ga0123355, IMG submission 89872) | Embiratermes neotenicus P1 segment gut microbial communities from Petit-Saut dam, French Guiana - Emb289 P1 | ecosystem: Host-associated > Arthropoda: Insects > Digestive system > Gut ...
AAGTGCCTGTGACATAATGACACCATTAAGATTAATGTATTAACTAGGCCAATATCAGATGCCTCGGCAGGTCCGAGTATTCCTTAGAAACAATGTGAGTGCATGAGATAAATTCTGAGGAAATTGCCTTTTTTGAAACTTTTTAAAATTCCTACTAAATAATCCCGGTGTCTGTGATTCAGTTGGTCAGACATATAGTCATCACACTCTGCAGGGCCTACTGTGCACAGAAGCAGATCACTAGTTTTTAATAGCACTAACTCGTGGGTCCCGCTAATATCACTTTTTGCAGGGTCAAGACATGGATAGCAGTAAGCTTGGTAAATTACTCACCGACTCCTCGAATTGAGATCGATCACACTACATTCGCTCAAAACTAATTTCTCAGGAGATCTTCCGCCAGGTTCGCACTCCTCGCTGAGTTTGGGAAATGGAAATCCTGAAATCAAAAATTGAATCTATTGTCAGGAATTCCAAAAGGGATTCATCAGTGCTCTGGGGGATTAAACTGGGGAATAAAAGAAAAATGTGCCAGGGCAAAACTATCGGGCTTGCATTTCCATTCTTTTAACTTAATTTAGTTCCAGACACACATGCAAGTACTGAACAACACAAAGAACATGGTGGGCATAGTTCACACAACACCTGGGCGTACTTCCGGGCTCCATACATGATACACATCAGCAAATTTCCCACAGTGCACCTGACAGGTCTATTTCCTGTGATTGATTCGGACCGCGCCTCAGATTCCATCATCATGTGCATCTCTCGCGACGAAACAAATGCTGCCCCATAATTCTTCATAAGTGGCACAACTAAGATGTCTCGTGGCTATTAGTTGGCCGGGTCGACAGGGGACTTAACCTTGTATTGACACAGGGCGAGGGATTCAGGTGATGGCCTTAAACGTTTATTCATAAATCTGAATTGAAATACCAGTAGAGTGCCAAATGGACGTGTTCAATTATCATATAAAATAATACGACTTGCCCACAAATTTCATATTAAATATCATGAAATAATCTTATGCTTATTGGACCGTGCATCATTGTGATAGTTGAAGAATAAAAGAACAACTTGATGTCACTTGCTATTTTATTTCACTTCTTATGTGCTCAACATGTTTCGGACATTAATATATCCGTCATCAGGAGCTTGAGACTATTCTGTTGAATTACCACATTGGTCGTATTGTTCTTGGTTCGATCTGTGTTGGAGTTTCGGTGTGATTGGGTTGGAGTGGTATCCGTGTTGCAGGCTGAAGCACCACTTGTTGTGCTTCAGTCTGCAACACGGATACCACTCCAACCAAACCACACCGAATCTCCAACACACATCGAACCAAGAACAATACGACCAGTGTGGTAATTCAACAGAATAGTCTCAAGCTCCTGATGACGGATATATTAATGTCCGAAACATGTTGAACATATAAGAAGTGAAATAAAATAGCAAGTGACAAGTTGGTCTTTTATTCTTCAACTATCATGAAATAAGTAACGTTGAATAAAGTGAGACGGTGCTGTCATATAGAACCTAACGTATAAAGTACAGAAAAGTTTTGAAAGAAAATTTCACCATTTTGTATTTACACATAAGTCAACTCGTGTTGCACAATCACGAAATTAAGGACCCGATGGCTACCCCGCGTATTTTATTCAAAATCAGTGTGAATCCTTGAGAACTACAAAACGAAACTACAGTTGATCAAAGACCGCCACTCAACCCCAGGGATATTTTATTTCATTTCGCATTTGGTTGGACATAATTACAGGCCTACATTAAAAGACGCTCAATGTAATTAAACAGAACACGATCTGAAACGCATTTTCACATAATCTGCAAAGTTAGTTGAATTTTAATTTTCGATTTGATCAATATTTAAAGAATAATTTCCACCCACAAGCAAAAGTGTTAACTGCAACAGGATTACACGTGCAACAACAGAAATATCGCGGTACATGAATTTCACTTAACAGGAAGGAAAACATGAAGATAAGAATGTGCACACCTGTGTTTGTACTGTCGTAGATACTGCCCTGACATCCCAGACTACTACACCTTACCATTAAAAAAAAACATTCAGTATAACAATGTACTCTTTATGAATACAAGAGGGAAACCGTAATAAAATAATAGCCGCTATGTTACATATCCATCCGCCGCCCCCGCAAACATGACGTAATGCTTAATGACGAAATAATCCTCGAGACCTTGCATTACATTTGAAGGTTAAGGCTAAGTGTCTACGTGCATGTGCGAGGAGGATCCACGTACCAGGCGAAAGAATACGGACGTACTGTGTGGGCAACAAATACGAAGTAAGGGAACTTGTTCATGCCTAACTATGGTCAGATTACGAAAGACATTTCTGCGAAATGAAAAAGAGGCTGAGCTGCAAACAGCCGGTGTGACACGCGATAATACCAGCCGTGGAAGGCGTATGTAGCTGTGGAAGCATAGCTCAGCGCATTAACAGGAAACAAGATGGAAATAAATGGTCAGCTTCGCGACCCGGTCAGTTTTCTACACGGCAATAACCCGGAGTATGCATTGGATAAGAGGCCGAAGTCGGTCTGGAAGTTTTCGGGCAGAGAAACAACTTTTCCCGCCGGGAATCAAACACCGATACCTATATATCGTCTCGTCTGCAGCATAGTCACTATGCCAACTGAGCTATCCCGACTACAAAACATATTACAGCGCAGATATGTGGCTTCTTTGTCTACACATCACAAGGTGTGAAGTGCGTGGATGGAAATTCCTACTATTGTACCTACACCTCGTTACTGCAAACATCGCACGCCCCAACCTTATCCAGAGCCATAGCAAGGGAAAAGAAATCTATTTCCCTCTATTTACGGCCGTACCATGAATCAGGAGGCTAGTCGTCGGCCTGTCAGCGCGGAGGCCCGATTTCGATCCCAGGCCAAGCCATGGGAGTTTGTGGTAGACAAAATAGTATTCTGAAAGGTTTGTCTCCGGAGATTTCGGTTGTCCCCTGCCCGTACAATGCCAACAGTAATTCATAACCATATGCCATTCATCTTCCACCGTAAAGCTAGCTAGCTGTCCCATTATGTGCCTGGACGGGCCCTTAGGGCTCCAAGAGGTTGAGGATCCCAGGATTCCCAGACAATCGGCACGTAGAAGCGCCAACGTTGTCATCCTTACGCACCGGCCGCCTTTAGCCCCAGAAGATATTCCTGGTACTCATTTCTGTTAGAGGACGAGCAAACCCCAGGGCCATAGTGCGGCCAAAAGGATTAAGTCACGAAAAGTTCAATAACCCCACCAGGAATCGAACCCACGACCTTGTAGCGCAGTGCCTCAACCTACCGCGTAATTCTTTGTCTACCATCAACACTACATAAGCTTCGTCAATGACTGTCATTAAATAGAGTATTCCCCCCCCCCCCCCCCCCCGCCAGCTTCAATTTTTTTTTTACCCCCCTCCCACGGGGTTAGCCTACCCAACTGCCATCAACAAAAATGTCTGTGACTGAAAATTGTATGATTTAATTTGTTAGCCTAACACCACGCCATTGAATTGAGCTGGTTGAAATGCGATTCACTTTACGAATAACTGAGCCCGATATATTTCTGGGGATCGTAACATTCGAACCCGCGCGTCATGTGACATTTCAGAGGGAAAGGTCACCACCAGCAGTCATTCTGCGAGACGAAGAAATGAAATGACACATGTCGGCGGCACACTTAACTGACCGGAGCGGACGACACATGGATCGATTCATCTAAGAGTACGTGTTATTTTACGAAATTTTATACAATAAGACATGCGTAAACAGGATTCTGGATTTAATGGAAGACTGTCTGTATCGCAGTATCTGTTTATTCCTAAATATGGTGAAAAAACCAGTGTGAAATTATCTATATAATACACAAAAACTGTAAGAAAGGCGGAGGAAAACTATGTCCTGCAATGCAACCTGCTTTTGGCAGATGCAATTTTGATCCGTAGTGATGTCCCTGAATTCGTTTAGGCAATAACATCTATATCTAAAATGTGAACGAATTCATATCTGTCTCGACCAGACAAAATGGCAGAAAATTTTAACAGATTTTTAGATACACAGAACACGAGCAAGAAAAACAAGTGTAAAAAGAAGAAAAATATTATGAAGGATTTGAAAGTGCATGCTGCTCTGTGACGGACTTGGGAAATTCCGCTATAAACAGGTTTTACTTCATAAGGAATTAAAGGTAAAGTTCACCCTATAATAGACCATGAAGGCCTAGAGGGGGGAGTACACTTTGTTTAGCCTCGGCGCTCGACAAGGGTGGGTGGCCAAAGCTACGTCCAGGCCGCTTTACCCCCTGGCATGAACCGGTACTCGTTTTAGTATAGGAGGCTGAGTGGGAGGCCGGTCTGGACGGGTGCAGATAATCTCGCCCCCTAATGAATTATATCCCCGGATCATCCAGCTCGTAGCGAAACCGACTGAGCTATCCCGGGCAGCTTAAACAGGATTTGGTAAAACCAAAGGGAAAATTCTACACCTTGCCGCCCTACGCACTCTGTAGCTTAATTTGATAATTACAATATTCCATCATTCGTCGTGTGGCTTACAGAAATTTATGAATATCACAAGACAACGCTGCTGTTTTGTGTAGGTGTACATTCCATACATTAGCGATTAACGAGCAATTGCCTTCATTAAAAACTTTCAGTTCTGGAACGTTTTATTCAGGTATATAGCTTCGAAGGACGGATGACTGATCAACAGGAAATAAAGTGGATATAAGCGGTAGTGACCCCATTGAAATGCCATGCCGGCATGTTTGGAGGGACTGAGCAATACCATCACAAATCTTAGAATATACAGTTTCCAGGCAAATACTTTTATACTGAATTTCCGGAACATGAAACATAAGTAACGTCTCTTCGACTGGAATGTCTAGAGTTACTTGCGGTTGTGTGAACAAATAAATTACATTACAGTGCTAATCTTTAAAAGGTGACATGAAAACACATTCCTCAACCAACTCAGTCATATGATAAATTTGGCCATGCGAATATTTTGTAACAAGTTTTAAATGGATGTTCTTGATTACTCTGGATTATATCGGCCGGAAATGTACCGCGTATGAGAGAAAAGAGAAATGTATACAGTGTTTTGGTGGAAGAAACCTAAAGAAAAGAGGCAACTTGGATGACCTAGGCATAGATGTGTGCATGACATTAAAATGTATCTCCAAGAAATAAGCTGGAATTGCGTGAACTGGATTCATCTGCCTCGGGAAAAGGACAAGTGAATAGTAACGAATCTCAATGTTCCATAAATCTTGGGGAATTTCTTGACCAGCTGAAGAACTAAGAGCATCTCAATAAGGATTCTACACAATGTAGTTAGACCCATCAGAGTTAAATAAAATCGACGGACATAGCGAGGTAGTGGTTGCACTCCTGCTTCAAGTTCGGGAGATCCCCGATTCGGCTACGATCAGCGAATAGTATCCACGGGTTTGTCGAAGCTTTCTTGTGGCCGTCTATATTAATACTAGGATACCTCAAAATCAGCTTCGAAAACTTCATTGCACATCCTTAAGTTTTATCTTCAAAAGTCCTACAATAGTAATCTTGTCATTTCAAGCCGTGTGACACGTGTATTTTTCTTAACCTTTTGAAGTCCAGTGGTTACTTTATGACCCACCAGGTTTAATAGCAAAAAATTCGACATTCTACTTACGGATTACATTTGTGCATTTAATTTCAATCTCATACTAAATCGCGAGTTGGTTTTTGTAAAAGAGGTGGAGAGTGTTTATTGAGCGGTACGAGTTGAGTCTTTAAATATAATTCAGGCCAATTTGAGTTAACCGAAGGATCTTGTAAATAAAGCCAATTTGGTGCACAATTTTTCTTACTATATTTATTTCTTTTCTCTATATGTTTCGGGCAACTATGTGCCCATCATCAGGAGAAATAATTCTATCTATGCGACACTTGGTAATTGTCACCCTGGTCTGCCCGGCATATCAGACAGTAATCCACATAGTGACAATTACCGGGTGTCGCATAGATAGAGTTATTTCTCCTGATGATGGGCACATAGTTGCCCGAAACATATAGAGAAAAGAAATAAATATAGTAAGAAAAATTGTGCACCAATTTAGCTTTATTTACAAGGTTATACAGGGATCCACGGTCAACAAAACCTAAAATTTAACGAAAAAAATCAACACAACCCAACAAATAAATACCTTCCTGTAAAAGCCAAATACACACTGTGTCCCAGTAGACATCTGTCAACAAGGCAGACCTTTGAATCATTTGTTTGGATGATAAGCAAGGCCAGGTACAATGCAAATGGGACATTGACACTCTTACGCTCCTGTCGCAAAATACAAGTTTTATCTGAACTTGCAAACTGCGTGACGTGAAAGAGGAAAGAGAAAATGAATGACTCACGAGCGCCTGCGAGATCATTCACCTTTTCAAATGAAAACGTCATTATAGCGTCATCATCCTTGATCACGACAGTTTTTATGGTAATTTAAATCATCTCTACCTTTTTACCTTGGAAAATACTGCTTATCCAGAGGTCTGTACTTGAAAATTGATCATTACAATCATGGGGGTAATTGCTGCTATTTATTACGGCATTCAGGGCATGAAAATATGTGGAAAATTGTATGAGAAATGTGTCATCTTAGAAACACAATCTGTTGTATTGTGTAACAGGATCGTGCATATTGGCAATAGGCCTGTATATTTTAGTTGCGCGGTCCCTTTTTTAAACATTCTTCCTGATGATAAAGCCACATGTGGGTTGGACGGTGATGATACAACATATTTCTTTGCCTAGCGCTGATCTGGACGATGCGAGTTCGAATGCCGACAGAAGCAAGAGATGTTCCGGGTACTCCAAAACGTCCAGACAGTTTCCGAGGCCCACCCAGTCTCCTATTCAATGAGTAACTCTGTAATTCCGGGGTGAAGCGGTCGGACGAGACTAGCGCCGAGGTCAAGAATGACTGTATCTCTACCTCCACTTCCACCACATGCGTTTCGCCCCCCGTGGCTATTCTGAGTAGCTGAGCAGCGAATTTCATCAACATGTATTGTGGTTTTGTGCATCTCACGCGGCAAGGCTGCTCTCTTGTATGCCCTGCAAGAATCTCGACAGGCAGGGGACGTCGACTAGCCTCAGGTTTTTCGTTGTTTTCTCCAGCACTACCTTCAATTCAGCCACGACCGCTTACTCCCACATCATCTTCAATCTACTATTCAATGTCACAGTATATAACCCCAGTCACTAATAGCGTCGTTAAATAAGCCACAAATAAAATTAATTATACAGGTATGAATGATAAAATGATAAAAAAGTTATGAATTTGAATTGATGTAGAAAAAATTATAAGTGGCTAATTCAAGGCATAATCGCGTAATCTGCATAGATGAGCAGAGGAAATGCGAATAAAGTTAAAAGTGCCAGATTCGAGGCAGAGTTTTGAACCGGGAACATCCCCAATAGGAATAAAGGGTTCTAAAGACTCATCGCCCCTGCAGTGTGTGTATTTTGTGAATATCGTTGCAACAGAAATGTTGTAAATTGTAGAGTAGTAGGGTAATTAGATAAGTTATAGATTGTGTTTACTGAGGTTTACTTGCTAGAAATGTCCCGAATATTATGCCAGCTCTGCTTGCCTGACGAACACATGCCTATATAACCGAAGAATAAAATTCAACAAGATGCCAATTATTATTTTATTATACTTCTTATAGGCTGCAGGCTGCAGCCCGGACACTACTCCAGCCTAACCGCACCTAACCTCCAACCTATAGCAAACCAAGAACGAAACGACCAGTGTGACAACCAACATCATAGTCGCGATCTCCTGATGATGGGCATAGTAGTGCCCGAAACATGTTGAGCCTATAACAAGTATAATAAAATAATAAGTGGCATCTAGTTGGTTTTTTATTCTTCAGTTATCACAATGATGCACGGTGCAACAAACATCAAAAATGCCTATGTGTTTACAGTTTGCCGCCCAAGCAAAGTGCATATTTATCACACCATATAGCAACCACAGCCATCGAGTGTCTTTCAAACTAAGACTCTTTTTGTTACATTCCTGTCAGAGCACGTTCACTCTGCATCACATAAACATTTAATTCCTTTTAGGTTAAATATTATATTTTTTTACGGTTTTCACTAAGAAAGCCTTTCTTTCTTACTTTCCCCCACTACGTATGACAAAACTGTCTACCTTCAAGTGAGAGATGCCGCTACTGATATCCGTTTGTTCTCTCTCCACCCACATGCTAATGACGTGAGTTCCGGAAGTTGTACCTCACGGGGGGGGGGGGGGGGAAGTACAATTGGGGAAAAGCGGAAAGAGACGTGGAGAATGTTTAGATGATGCGTTGGGTGGAGAAAGTACAGAGGGGCGTTCAGGACAGGAAGTTCGTCACCATAAAAACGGACAACTCGCTACCCGTTGCCAACGAATATCGGTCATTTCCAGCTGTTTCCGACAAAATGAGCCTTTGCTATTAGCCTTGATAACGAAAAAGCTTCTTTGTGTACCGCTCATACCGTTGGCTAGCGCATTTCCTTTAGCTGAGGCCAATGTTTTCAATGTAAAAATACGTGAACCGAATCGAATTTCCGACCAAAGTTCTTTATGCCTGCTATTACATTATTACATCCGAGGGTGTGGCTTTACAGCTGCCATCCCCTTTTGTACATGATGTGAAAAGGTGTTTAACATTGATTTCCGCAGCATCAGTAACACTGTATTTATTGAATATTTCACGCTCGTAATTCCGTAATTAACCCAAGTACAGTCAAAATCCCATTCACTTAAGCACGCGTGCTATAATGCAAACCTTATTTTACATGAAGAAAAAAAGAGTTCACAAAAGAACTTATACTTCAGGTATGACTTTTGTCATCTTAGTGACTATGTTGTCGTCCGTGATGTAAAGACGAATGGACTGGTCTAGGGGTACGGAAGTTATACATGATTCTGCTGCCTACATTGCCTATTCGCACAATCTTCAGTGCAGATATTTGAGGCATCAGGATTCACTGAAACGTCTGTACCATAAACGTAAATGGGGGAAGCAGGACGCTCTAAAACGTCAGTACACTTCTACCAGGCTACAGGGCGTAACGTCCCACAAGACAGCAATCTTCACACTTTTGAATCGTTTTCAGCCAATTTAACCGTCACTGGTAACCCTAAAACTAGAATTATCCCGTAATATTTAAGTAAGTCCTTGACGCCGTGCTTTTCACACCTTGTGTCAGAGTTGCGACAAAGCGCGAGAAGTATTATTTCTTACTTCCCTAGAAATCTATTGCATCCTTCGAGTAAAAAAAAGTGTCTCTTTTAATATAAACTAGTATGTTCTGCTATGGATACTGTCCATTGTCTGTGGATATTTTATATAGGCCTACAAGTTGTTCTGTGTATTTGCCCCTACTGTAGTCTTCAGACTAAAGGTTGTCATATTAGCAAGCATAATTATTATTAAATTGTCTTTTCAGGAGTGAAATTTTATTTACCGCAACTTTACTTATTTTATCTCCGATCTGTTGGATAACTTAATTGTATATATTATCTTTCTTGCCTCGTGTTGTGGTCTTTTTCTTTGATTTCGTATTTCGCCATTAGGATGGGACAGTAATAAGTTAATTATGATTGAAATACTCGCTTCATTGTGGTTTGGGGTATGCATTGTAATTTAGTTCAATGTCCTTTCAACTTTAATTTTAAATTAGATTTTGTTATATTGCTTTGCTTTTTTTGTCTATTGGGCTGTGCTCTTCTATGTTCTCTTTCTTGTCTCTTTGTACTGGTGCTTCTGCTGTCTTTGTGACTGACCACAAGGTAGCAACAAAACGAATAAAGAATTTAACTTCTACTGCTACTACTACTACTACTACTACTACCACCACCACCACCACAACCACTACTACAAATAATTATGATGATGATAATAATAATAATAATAATAATACCAGGAAAACATGAAGTCAAGGAACTCCAGAAAACAGCCATATTGGGCACTGCACACATACTTCGGAAAGTACTAATGTAAAAGCACAATAGATTCAACATTGAAACTAACGATATAAGCACCATGAATAGTAACAACAGAATAGCTGCAACACTGTATTCCCTAGGGACACAGTTTGTCTCAGAAATACAAGTATAAATACCCTGCATAAAGGAGATGATGATAATGATGATAATGATAATAATAATTCAATTATATGTTCTTAATGTGCAGGCACAAAAGCCGTAAGGCCAATTACAGAGACAGCACGGGAACATAAAAATGCAAACAAACACATATAAAAGAGACAAGAAATCATATCTACAAAACAGTAGTAATAAAAAAGTTGTTAAAGAAAATTTGTTAAGACAGAAAAACTGTTCCTGGATATACTGACAGTGCCGTTCCATTCAACTCAGTGTATTAACATGCAGGCTTAGCAGCGCTAGGCCAGTTGCTAAGTGAATGCAACAATACACAAATACACAGGTACGGCACAATTGCTTTAAAAAAGGAAGAAAGAACAGAATGGATGTAACAATACAACCACATTAATTGCAACTAACCTAACTAAATAAAAGCCACAATTCACGTGCAACGTCAATGACCGAACTACAACGTAAAATCTTGATTTACTTAGTATGAACATGTTTCTGACTCAGCACATGAATTATTACTGTGACTGATATTTGGAATCGAACCTAGAGCATTCTGAACATTAGGATAGTACGCTAACCACTAGGTCTATTGTCTACAAGACGGTCCAACACTATGCACACATACTCACTTGTACGGTCAATCTACATAACAACACGTTTCGGTGTCGCCAACCACAATCATCAGGGAAGACAACACCACAGACCAAAAAACGCTGCTGTTAGTGGGTGTCTATCTTGCAACGTACACCGCTATATTTCACGCCCGCCAACGAAACAGAGCAGTTTATGTCACACATTATACGTGGGAAGTGTGACCTTCAACACAGAGCTGTCTCCATCACACATGGGGAAGTATGACAAACAGCTCTGTGTTGAAGAGGGAAGCGAAATACAACAATATGTGCCTGACAAGATGGACACAGTCTAATAGCAGTGTTTTTTGGTCAGCGATGTTGTCTTCACTGATGATGATGATGGTTGGTGCCATCGAAGCATGTCGGAATATGGAGTGACTCCATAAGTATGTGCATATTGTTGGTCCAACTTGCAGACAATAACTTGATTGACGCACGGTACAAACAGCTCTGTGTAAACACTAGCTTTATATTCGCAAGATCCTAGATTTATTCTGATCAACTACACCAGCATTAATAACAAAATGCACAATTGTGTTTACTTAAGTCTCTTGTTGAATAAACGTGTCTATAAATGCCTGCAATCATTCCCTCATTCTGAGTTAAACTTCTTAGACTCACTTCGTCTGTGATCGCTGTGTTCGTAACTACACGGAAGGAAAGGTCTACAAAGTTAAATTTGTTGTCGGGTACGTGCAGTTGAACGCACGCCATTTCATTTATGCCAACATGTATTTCTCCTTAGATTAAAGGTTAAAACTCACTCCTTGTCTTGAATAAGTCTAAATTCACGAGTTACCTGTTCGAATTTTTGTCGTTCTCGCCGCATATCCTGACACCGCTTTGTTTGATAAAAATCTGTTTGACGTTATAACGCATTTATTTGCAGCACAATCTTCCCCGCATTGCCTTTTTTTTTCCCGGGTTATCTATAACTAGACAGTAATTATTTCCCCATCCGTCAGTGACCAGTCACAGCCAACAGCTGCTGTTCTGTCCTATTCAGAAAGCCGGACTCTCATTACCTCTAACACAGTACAAAACAAGTAATGCTCTTAAAACTGTAAAAGCAGAAAACTGTTGCTACAAGTGATAAATTTATTAATTTTGAGATAATTAATACTGCAATCTCGCCCAGCTCAACATCTCTACACCTCCCAAACTGAATTCTATGCATCTATTTAAAATATCGTGACATACGATCTGTTAGTAGCTCTAGGCTCATTAGTCAGCAACGATTTTTTTGTTTGTCATGCTATGTTCTTGTTGTACAACATTTTTACTAATATTTATATATTTTCATATACAAAGACCTACTCCTGAATATTATTTGAATTAAACGTCTCCAAATAGTATCCTTGAGATATATACAGGTTCTTAATTGTTTCCCCGTCCTTTTTAAAGTCTCCCTCTCTATTTTAGCTTCATATATTTAACAAATATTAAAACTCATATATTCGTGCTATTGTTTTAAGATTTAAGACCGCCTTACAAGGCCCTAATCCTTGCCTTTTAACGCTGACGAACAAAGTGTTGGTCAAAACAATGTATGTCAAAGGACTGGAATAAGTAAATGATTGAAGACATGTGATTGAAGATGATCTAGAATTTTGCATTGGACGAAGAAGAGCAGGATGATGAAAAAATGAGAGGCAGGAAAGATGATAACCTGTAACCCCAGAAGATTACAAGAAGGAATACATATACTAAAAATGACAAAATGTAAGGCACTACATGAGACAAAGAATACAAATCAGTGTATGAATCATATTTAAAAAATTACGAATGAACGCCATAGTTGAGGTACCTACTTTGATGAATACTGGGAGCTCTTCGCTTGGAGAAGCATTAGTTCGAATCTGTGTGATGTTTGCTAGCTATCTGAAGCACGTTTGCGCCCTCACAGTGCTAACTAGGCATATCGCAGATAACTTGGACTCTGAAAAGTGCCAACTGTCCCCTAATACCATAATTCTGTGTGGTACTGGATGTCCCAAATAAAAGTTGTGCTCTTTGTAGTTATTTCAGACAACTGCGCAT
>Ga0123355_10013134_pt1 | contig 12868 bp, 4 predicted proteins | sample TergutEmb28metaG_3_FD_89872 | JGI IMG/M metagenome (GOLD analysis project Ga0123355, IMG submission 89872) | Embiratermes neotenicus P1 segment gut microbial communities from Petit-Saut dam, French Guiana - Emb289 P1 | ecosystem: Host-associated > Arthropoda: Insects > Digestive system > Gut ...
ATATATATATATTCCCATAGATCTACCCCTTACACATCTGGGTATGTCAAACTGTGAAAAATCAAATATACCTACATATATCAGAAGACTGATTACTCTAGCCTTTGGAATAAGATAAGTAATTTTCATTCCTTCACATATCTGAAATAAAGCAAAACCCTTTAAGATCCAAGGGTTACTCTACATACCCCAAAGTTTTATATTCAAACATTCTACACCATACCGACAGAATGTGTTTCTGTGTTTTTTTATGAATGTCAAAACAGAGAATTATTTCTCAAAGCATCATTTATTTAAGTGCCTTTAAACAGAAGCGAAGTGTGTTTACTATAAGGTACATACTGAATAGTTAAGTATACGACTAATTTAGGATAATTTTCTTATTTCATGTTAATGTATGTAACCTAATAACGGTGTAGAATTGTGCTGAATTTATTATGGTATAAGGAAAACATTTCAAATTCCAATTCCTAGCGATAAGTTTCTGCCTTTTGTGTACGCTCATAGTACGGAAATCGTGACCCTTGTTATTCGACGAACTGCTAGCCAGCCAGACAGCCAGCCAGCTGTCCGGATGTCTGAATCAAAAGAATGCCTCTATACGTTGTTAGGCTGACACGACCGGACGTAGGAGCGGTGGCTTGGAATTTCAGGAATTGTGCTTTGAATTTCGCTTTGACTAAAGTCTGCACTGCTTTTTGTGCATGTTCTATGTAAGACCTTCATGTTACGATGATCTTACGAAAACTGATAATGAATTCACAATTAGGAGTAGGATATATGATAGAGTTTTTGGTTCTTTTACTTTTGTAAAAATATTGGTCTGATGTTGATATTTATCAAATGAAGGTCTTACGAATTTAGTTTAAAATGGCAGCCCAGAACACAAAAATTTCTAAATGGACACTGAACTTTAGTGTATAAATTAGATTATTATATAAAATGACTTGTTTAAGAAAAGCAAATTACGTCATTATTCAAGAGTAAATAAATAAGATTTAAACTCTTATTTATTTACTGCCTTAAAAATAAAAACACCATTTACACAATTCCAGTTGGAACTTAAATTTAATAAGCGTAGATAATTAGGACGTTTAGGTTTCTATAACGGAGACGTCTAATTCATTTAGCCAAAAAAGTAATTTGGAAACTTAGCCATGTAGGTTCAAAGCAACATATTGGACAACAAATTCCAAAATGATTAGAGTAAAGGGAGTTTGTAACTCTGATGTAACTATTTGCTGTGTGGCTGAAGTGTTCGAGAAATAACATTTTAGTAACAACATAGTTCAACGCCGATCACAGAACGTTCTGTAACGTTTCATGCCTTGTTTTTTCTTTGCTACAGACCAATTCACTCTATAAAATCAAAGCACTTGTCATGACGTACGTATATTTTTATGCCACAAAATTGTTATTAGGTCTCAAAAATACCACCTTTAGCCTGCATTTTCGTACTCCTGTTTACATAAGACCGTTTCATTTATTTATATGTAGTTTATATAAAAAATACGGTAACCAAAAATGCAGAGCTTCTAACTAAGTGAATAACAGCAAAACTTTATTGGAAATTACGTTGAAGAAAGAATACGTAGTGTGTAATTTGCTCCTTTTTGGGTAATTCTCCGGCGTCTGAGTTCTAATTGTTGACGTTTCGGAACTCACTATCGGTTCCATCTTCATAGGCAGGTGAATGAATACTTCATTCACCTGCCTATGAAGATGGAATCGATAGTGAGTTCCGAAACGTCGGCAATTAGAACTCAGAGGCCGGGGAATTACCCAAAAAGGAACAAATTACATTTAGAACACGGCGAAAGCTTAAAAGCAAGGAAAACACGTAGTCTATTTAAATTTCAAACCTCGCATTTGCTTAGAAAGATTGACGAAAATCACGATAATATTAGAAGAACATTTTCTTGTCCGAGAATCAAACCTGGTAGCTACAAAATACAAGTTAGAAGCGTTACTGTGTGAGCTAACACGTTAATTAGCGGAGTTCCAAAAATGATAATACGTGTAATATAAATTGCAATAAATGTTTGCTTTGATAGTACGACCAAACACAATTTCTCAGTGGCTCGTCAAAACCAGGAGGCGGTTTCTTGCACTGCACCGTGATATAGCAAGGAGTGAGTAATTAAGAGTAAGCGTTCTTTCTCGTTTAACATAAATATGATGGAGGTTATTCAAGGAAACTACATAATTCGCAGAATATTGAAACGTGGCCATCCCGTTTAGAATGAAACATATTTTTATTTGTAGGTATAATTTGCTCGATTGTAAGGTAACTTAACTGCTCACTGACGGATTTAAATAGATAAAGATGGCTCATTTTTATGTGCAATTGTTTTGTATTTTATTTTTCAATTACGTTTAAAATAACATTCAAAACACTAAAAGTTTTCTCATAGAAATATTTCTTTTGGGAGTGGAACAACAATATATATTCCACGGAAGAAAATAAAATGAAAAAACAAAATGTTGTTAGTTGTTGAGATGAGACGCAATTTTCTCTTAAGTCGTCCTTCTCTGTGGTAAATCTAAGCAATCAGTATCGTTTATAGTAAGTAACACATTTAACAAGTTAATATAAAACATTTTTGATTATTATTCAACTGCGTGATTATATCGAATTTACATTCCAATTTCAATTTCTTTTTGAAAATATTTGGGTGATATTTTATGGATCAAGGAAATAGTATAATTATTTCTCGATACGTCACCTACAAAACAAAAAAAAATAATTTAGGTTTTATTTCATAAACTTAAATGATCAAATACAAATGTGATACATAATATTATTAACTAAAGCTACAACTTTGAAATGTTTACACATAAGAATTGAAGTTTGTTGATCTACAAAACTATCAGCATGTTTTGAGTTCTTAATTTAAAGAATACATACACAATTCAAGAAAAAAGAATAGTCCGCGTAGAATGAAAAAATCTATCCCCATATCTTTTCGAAGGTGCTGTTAGAAAATGAAATTGAACCATTTAGGGCTTAGTATTTAGCAGTTAAACAATAGTTCAACAATAGTTTAACAATGAAAGTTTACAATAGTCTCCACTTATTCTTTATACCTTTCTTATGATCCACACCATAAGCAGTCATTAACTTCTCATACAGCCTGCTATGCTCTGTTTAATAAAGGCACAGTTCATTCCCTGCGAAGTGTGATTTAAATCAATATGGGTTTAAATCTTATGTTTATTTGAGCGTGCATCATTGTGATAGTTGAAGAGTAAAAGACCAACTTGTTGTCACTTGTTATTTTATTTCACTAGTTATGTGCTCAACATGTTTCTGACATTAATATATCCATCATCAGGAGCTTGCGACTATTCTGTTGAATTACCACGTTGGTCGTATTTTTCTTGGGTCGATGTGTGTTGGAGTTTCGGTGTGGTTGGTTTGGAGTGGTATCCGTGTTGCAGCCTGCAACACGGATACCACTCCGAACCAACCACACCGAAACTCCAACACACATCGAACCAAGAACAATACGACCAACGTGGTAATTAAACAGAATAGTCGCAAGCTCCTGATGATGGATATATTAATGTCCGAAACATGTTGAGCACATAAGCTGTGAAATACAATAGCAAGTGACATCAAGTTAGTCCTTTATTCTTCAACCACAGGTTCAAATATTTTATATTATTTTAAGCATTTAAATTTTTAAAGGAAATTTTCTTTTCCTTCAGATCTACAAGCCTAATCTACAGTACTAATGGCATGCGAATTATTTTCTTATATGCTTCCTTCTACGCTAACGGTTCAAATGCTTTCTATCAATAATATATTTCAGCAAATTAAAAATAAAAACTCAAATTTATAAAATGGAGTGTTCCGTATTAATTATTTCTTCTAATGAGCTTTATTATTATTATTATTATTATTATTATATTTTTGTTGCTTTTAAGGAACAATTTTTTCTTAATTTTTTACATCAACAAATAAACCAGATGTAATTTTTTATTAATTCTTGTTTGCGTTAATTTTTTTTAATATTTTGTTGATGAATTATTTGTTTTTTCTTATGTTTTAATGAATTACTTTTTATATTTTCGAACACATGTGTAATTAGTATGTGAAACTGTTGGTCTAAATGTTTTCAGAATGAAGCGTCAGTGACGTGCAGCTATAAAGGTTTTTATGAATGTTTTGTTTTCCATGAGCAGAGGAATTTTGCAGGGTAGCTGATCAATAATCATATATCCTTAAAACATCAATATAGGGGACTGTCGCTGATTGATTTCCGTCAGCAGTAAGCTGTCAGTTTTCTGGTTTTGACAGTAGACCTACATAAGAGAGATAGTTACCCGCCACTGACTTAACTCAGAATGAAATAAATGTGCCTTTTATAACTCACATTTGTGCAATTACACATATCTTTAAGCATGACAAAAGACTATTAAGTAACACACCCCATTGCATTTTAATTAACTGCTAACATTTCATCGACCATGGAGCTGTTAATATGTACAGCTTGTGGCATTCGTGCTCATAATTATGGTGTCAGATTATAGATAACTTTCATATTAATTTGTAATTTAGTTTGGACTATTTTCTAATTACAAGGAGCCATGTCACGTTAATGACACACATCAATAATACGGTGCAATAATTAAAGATGAAGAACTTTGTCACTAATCCACGACTTCTTATCAGTTAATACACCTTTTATTCACGACTTCAATGCGATTATCAGTTTCGATGTCTTTGTTTCTTTGTTCCTATAAACTACGCTTTTTTATCCCGTTACTCTTGATTTTGTCGTGCGACTAAGCCTTGTTATCGTTGAAGATGAAGCAATATTGCATAATGAATCGCAGCACAGGGAAAAGCATCTGTGACATATTGTAAATACTATTCCAGTGTGTTTAATAAGCGATTCATGTAATTTCAAAGAGTCTCGCTCTCTTTAGGAGAGTATAAGCGGAAGTTCGCAAAGCACAAAAAATCATTTTGCAGTCTGCTGGGGTCGCTACAACTTCTAGTCATATAGATGTGTTCCAACGTTTCAGGAGATAATATTTTGTTCATAATTAGACTGGAATTCTGCAGTAAAAATATAAACAGTATACCTCTCCCAACAAACGTACCCAAATAACTGACTCTTCAGATCGCGTGCCAGAGAGTTTGTTTTCGAAATATTATAAATTAATGGTTTCTATAGGGTTCCACAACGAGTTGCGTGTTTTACCTCATAATTTGGTTAAACTCATTGAAACCAAATCAGATAGAATGTTGTATCCGTTCGTGTTAACAACAATTTTTTTTGTTTCGTTCTCTCTCCGCATATCGTTGTTAATTTTAATTTCAGGATTTCCAAACCTGCATCACGAAAATAATAGAATGATTATTGACAAATTATAAAAAAGGTGGATTATTTCGAAAATATTTTCTAAATAAATTTTTACTTAACACGTTAAATAAAGGAAGTATAAATAACTTTACATCGTTACGTATGCAAGAATACATTTTTTATCACTCCATAAAGAGACTTCAAATCGTGTACCACTCAGAAATCTTGTGAACGTAGTGAGTAAGACCATGATTTCGATAACGAAGCCTACTAAGCATAATACTGACAGTAATCTTAAAATTTAGATTTACTTATCTGGATACGGATAAAAATTCATATATGTGAAATTTTTTAATAACCCTTTAGGATTTTTTCTTTACTCAGAATGTTTTTCGTAACCGTAATGAGGGCAAGATCTCTAGTCTGTTGTAAGTGGGATTGACGCCTTTTAGTTTAATGCACTGCAATTAATATTAGAAGTAGTCATCTTCATATCAGACACTGAAAATATTTTGTAATTTTGAACTACTGCAATAAGGTTCTATGTGTGAAGAGAGAATACCAACAAGAGGCAACAATATAGATGACATATTGTCAGTAACAGATGTTGATTATTGACTAAGGTCTCGACATGTTTCGGGCATCTTTATGCCCATCATCAGGAGTAGGACCACGTGTTACTGCATATGGGGTTGTTTGCTGGTAATGTTGGATGTGGCTGGTTGCGGTACTGTGGTGCTACGTTGAGGGTGTGAGCACTGTGAAGGTTGCTGCTGGAGCAGCAAACTTCACAGTGCTCACACCCTACAACGTAGCACCACAGAACAGCAACCAGCCACATCCAGTACTACCAGCATAAGAAGACCCCATATGCAGTAACACGTGGTCCTTCTCCTGATGATGGGCATAAAGATGCCCGAAACATGTCGAGACATTAGTCAATAATCAACATCTGTAATTGACAATAAGTCATCTATATTGTTGTATCTTGTTCGTATTCTCTCTTCACGCTTTGCTCACGATGCACGGTCACAGAAACCTAAAGGTTCTATGTGTTTCTTCTTAAACGGAAAAACCTGCAGGAATTTCGTAGAATGCGTGTTATATAAACGTCTTAATTTATAGTATGTGAAAAATTTGCCCTAGCATTCTCTGTTACACTCAAAATACATCACACAAGAACGTTAACAACAGGAAATGACACTGTGTGCAATGGTATGTGATTTTATGCTGCACAGTACCTTTTAGTCTGACAGTTCACTTATCCACTGAGATGAAACCATATCTCCATCAGCAAAGAGAATGCCTGTGGAATGTGTTAAGATTTTCTGGGAGATTATTTAATCTAAAACAAGCCTGATCCATATTTTCCTTCTTTTGCGTGTTCAGTCGGTGCCTGAAACTGAAAATGTTGCTTAAAAACTTTTAACTTTTATGTAAAATTTTCTTGAGCCCAACTGGCTTATCCGAACAACTCCGGGCCGATTTACGACGGCATTTCTGCAGCAAATCTATTGGCGTATATATCATACAGAAATTCACATAATGACTGAAGATGAGTCACAGGGACCTCACATCCTCTCCGATTAGAAGTGCAGGAACAAGCTGGCTTGTGGGTTTGCTGTATAGCGCTAAGAACCAACAGGATATGACTAACAGTTGCAGGCATTTAAATAATGTCACTGTACTAAACTTCAGTAAACACCAGCTTCTTCCTAAATGTGAAAGAATAATCGCTAACAGATATGGACTATTCATAATAACCTACTCTTTATAGTCTAGGAAACAAAAACAGAGAGCAGGTTCCTCCGAAATTATGATCACTGTCTATCAGACTTAACAGCGTCAAATTTCTGAATCAGTCATATTTATAGTTATTGCGGTATTATTTTTATAATAAACGGACGAAATAATATTTTATTTCCGTATTATTTGTTTTATGAGATGTGTACTGTGTTGCACCATCGACTGCACTTGTAGCCAAATACGGAATATTAAATTTCTTGCCTTATTGCCAGAAAAATGAGAATTCCCTTTCTTTACATGCAGACATCATTAAAAGAAGTTAGAAAAGTCATATTTTGAAAACTCTGCAGGTATTACCCAATATTGTAACTATTCCAGTGTCTGGTGGATCCAGAATAAGTGTCATTTCCTTTCCGTTGAAATGGGGAAATTTCCCGCATATTGCTACGATATTTTCTCTATTTCGAGTGCAAAGTTTCTATTTGCAATGTCAGTCACATTGTGAGAATCACGTTCTTAAGGGCTACCTTTTGTTTCAAGGATTTCCTGACTGGAAAGAACGTTAGAATACTCCGGCACCCACATTCCCCACCTATCTCCTTCTCTCTTCTTCCTACTTCGAAATAATAATAAAGTAATAATCTGGATACAAATCATTATTAGGGAAAGTAATACTAAAGGATTTTAAAATTCTTTCCGAAGTTGGAAACCTGGTGGAAATAATGTACATTTCGAAAGCTAGTAGAGAAATATGTTACATTGATTGAAGCATTGAATGTGGCTTATTTGACTTACTTGAATTTTCTAGAAATAGTTCAATTCTTATGGCAGAAATGACCAGCATTGCGAGCTTCGGTAATGTCATGTTAGGAAAACAATTGCACAAGATCTATGCATTAATACAGCATTTTTTCTCTTCTCTTTTACCTATTTTTTTCTGTTAATCTACATGCAATAATACTGAGATGGTAATGACTCTCCTTTATTTAGAAAATCCTTTAAACCCCTTTCGCAGTCACTATTGGGTGCATATAAATTACTGGCATATTAATTTGTAATACTGAACATTCTCCATGTAATTGATACTTATGAATAACTTTATTATAAGCAAATTACACTTTGCCATGAATAGAGAAAGACTCCTACATGTTTCGGCTTCTATTTACAGCCACCTACATAGTGCACCAATATTTACTAAAAGAAACAGCTTTAGCACGCTGGTTATCAAATTCCAAATGACAAAATACAATGTCATTATAACAATACAACACCATTGCATTTTTCAGGATTGTTGCTAAAATCTTGTGCATCCAGACGTCTTGAAACATTTTATATCCTTCAAGTTTAGTCCGGTGGTAAGTCGTGTTTGTCATCAAACTCTGTAAACTATGAACGATCACCTTGCACAATACAGCCTGATCGTAGAAGAAAACAGTTTTGTGGACATAAGTTCCTGAGTTCTGCGATCTCGAAAAGCAAAAACATGAACGAAATAAAAATGATTTCTCTAGAGCATGGTTTCTCAACCTGTATAAGCGTACCACTACTGGTACTCCAAATATTGTCTACTGGTAGGTGGCGGCCTTAATAAAAAATCTGAAATTTAAAAAAGAAGAAGATTTAAAAAAAAGTAAATAAAACATAAGCCACATAGATTCTCTAATATGCAGCACTGGTGGCAGCATTATGTAATTCAACCCCACAGTTAGCCAGACTTTCAAATTTCAGCCTTTTCATTCAAATACACAACCAATGTTAACTCGGGACATCAATGAAATCGTTAATTTCATTTCGCGGCACCCCAGCTAAGAAATCTGAGTACCCCTGCTCCGGAGAATATTAGGCATCGGCGTATGTGTGTGTATATATATATATATATATATATATATATTCCTCGCGTAACTACAAGTATACTCTACATATTTAATGTGATACCCGTTCTGTCTTTCATGTCACTTCTCTTCTGCTTCTTTTTCGTCTTCTTCTTCTGCTTCTTCTTCTTCTTCTTCTTCTTCTTGCCGAACTTCAAAGGCACTCATTTTAAGTATGATTGCCCTTTTACCAGACATTTCCCATAACGGTTTGGAATTCCATTTAAACGCACATGTTTGAGCGTGGTCTTGAAGCTAATAACTAATGATTTATCTTTCCAGCTAACGGCTCATTTCAACCGGGCATGGAACCAAAGCGTCAAAGGACAGCTTACACGAGGCATCAGATACTGGAGTTGGAGAAGGAATTCCACTACAACCGCTATCTCACGAGAAGGCGGAGAATCGAGATCGCCCACACTCTAGTTCTTTCCGAGCGGCAGATAAAGATCTGGTTCCAGAACAGACGCATGAAGTGGAAGAAAGATAATAAACTACCAAACACGAAGAACGTCCGAAGGAAGACAAACCCAGCTGGAGTTACAACAGCAACTAAAAGCAACTCCGGCAGCACGAAAAGTAACACATCAACGAGGTCGAAAAATAGCGGCGATAGTAGAAGACGTGCAAATAGTAACAATACAAGTAATCCAAATCCTATTGTTGGTACGAACACTGTGGCTACTGACATAACAAACCATCAGCAACATCACCAGACACATCACCACCAACAGCATCATCTAGGAACGCAGTCAAGTAACAATGTGACTGATCAGCAACATTCTCACGGCATAGTTACGACAATGCAATCAACAATGCATCTTAGTTCACCGAGTTTGGTTTTAAGTCAGCTGACTCCTTTAACACCGGCTCAGACGTGTGGCCCGGCGCTTCCTCCCAATACAATTAAATCTGATTATGGATTAACAGCTTTATAAAACAAATTTCAGTTTATTTATGTTTGTACGATTTGAATAAACCTGTGCATCAACTTGGGACTGCAAATTTTGCTTTCAAGAGGAAAATTGTTACCAAACTGTCGGTGTGGAAGTGCGAATATAGTAAAGTGCCAAAAAGTATTGAAAATCTATCTTACTTCCTTTATTGTAGATGTGAAGGTAAAGTTGTTCTTGTGTTTATAATCACCACAACATGGACATGTATGGGGAAATGAAGGTTAAGTTCCACGCATTCTCATCATCGGAAGTAGGTAGAGGTGAGTGATAGATTCATGTTCCGGCCGTTTTATCCCTTGTACAAATTTAATAAAAATTTAAGTGTATCTCATATTTTGTCTAGACGTAAAAGTCTGAAATTTTGGCAGCGTACCCTTATCGTCTACCATGTATCGATTGACTGTATTAAGAGAAGTCACTATTCAAATTAAACACAGTGTCGGTCAATAGCCTAAGGTCTTCAATCCATATTTTTTATTCGTTCTTTCTTCGTCATCTATAAGTTTAAAAACTTGACAATTTTTGTAGTTAACTCTGAAGAAATAATCTGGTTTACAAAATTGACATATATTAACTGGGCCTAAATTTTCATCGGAGGTATAACGAAGTGCTGCTACTTATGCATGCTGATAGATTCCGTGACCTGAAAAATTGGGGTGGAATTTATTCAATATAAATATGATATGGGAAAAACAGTGACACAGATTTGAATGTAATAAATTTTGAAAAATGTACTTGTGAATTACAACTCCACCACTTTATAAAAGGTAAATACCATCTGCATTCATTAAACGGATTTGTCGCCTTCCTTACACAATCTTGGTAACACATACTCTTCTGTTGCGTTTACAGAAATTAACTTTCTTTGCCAACAAATGTATTCTTTAACTAATTGTGATCTTTTAGACTGAAGTACAGAGTAGTATTTAATCATACTATCATATGCTAAAGGCTCTATGAAAGAATTAAAAGCATATTTGTAATTTATTTAATGGTTTTAAGCATGTTATTGCCGGTAATTAGCCGTTTCGAATTTTCGTACTATAATGGACCCTCCTACATGAAATGGAACTACATTGTAGCTGGATGAACAATGTATTATTTTCCTTATACAAATTTCAGGAAAGAGAAAGATCCTTATTTACACCGATACAAATCAGTTTCTTGAAATTGCTGAGAGAATTATATACGATACCACTGTGCATACTTCAATATAAGACATTTAAATTATCATCATCAGTATTTTCCAGTTTAAAAAAATCTGTTTTATAGAGCATTTCCAGCTTTACTACCAACAGCCGACGTGACAAATCTATAGTAAAATTAATTCTTTATTTTGTTACTTTTTAAATGTAATCCTTATTAACGCAAACGTTGGGCAATTTTTAAGGTAAAAAACATTACTTCTTAATATAAACAAATTTTATTTCCAAACAAACTTGCGGAATTATACTTAAGCTATAATATTTGAATTCATTCGAAAAAATCCACAAATATTATTGCTTAAAGAAAAGTGGCTTAAATATGTCACCCTATGGCTGATAAGAATGGAGACTTTGTACATGGTGAGGTAAATTTCCGTCAAAACACAACTATAAATATATGGCTAAATGATGGTGTTTATTACCAATGGAAAAACTACATGTTTCGGCCGAAACATGTAGTTTTTCCATTGCTAATAAATACCATCATTTAGCCATACATTTATAGTTGTGTTTTTGACTGTTATTTACCACATCATATAGTTTAAACACACAACGGGGATGACACACCTCAGAAAGGAGACTTTGTAATTGACTGAAGCAAAAATGCCAAAGCAATATGTGAAATGATATGTTACAGAAAATTTATAGCAAACAAAACCAATTCATTTTTCGCTCCTCCAATCAACAATGTTGCTGTATGTGTATAAGTAAAAATTTATAACTTTAAGCACATTTTTACACATACATGCACACATATATGTTTGTATACACACCATGTAAATCGGGCGATCGCGGTTTATGAAGGATTCTAGTATTACTGCAGGAAAGGACATTAAATCGACGTTTGTTTTGTGTCAACTACAGTTATTATAAAGATACACGTATTTAGTAAAGACATGTTTGTTATACACAAACTCACTTTCTGTATGATGCATTTTTCTAAAGAAAGTGATACAGATGATATTTTCTCCTTATGCAGTGGCAAATTATTTAACAGAATATGGCAGTTGTCTATTTTCTCAAAATTCCAATTGTATTACTAACAACGAGAAGTCTTCTAAATGTTACAACAATATAATATTAAAATATTCTACATTTAATTCTTTTAAACACAAGAAGAACCTAGAGAAATGAAAATACGTGGTACTATACAAATCTTCTAATTTCACTACACGTCAACTGAGGCGTTTCCCGTAAGCAACAAGATAACTTTGATAAACTGTTAACTGAATGAGTGCGCTTTTATTCTGTTCTACTTTTGAAGACAAGAAAAGAAACATTCACAACAAGATTGGCAGTTCTGGACAAAATTGCACCAAATGGCGTTGGTAGAAGTATATCGCATACGCTGAGAGTAGATGCTACGAACGTGAAAGAGAAGTGTGGCAAAAAGATTTTTGTACTAAAAGTAAATAACAAATTCCTTGCGTCATATATCGTTAAAGTTTTCATACACAGATAAAATTTTATAAGATATGGTAGGTAAAAGTAAGGACACCCTTACACATGAAATATCAGAAGACAATGTTCTCTTGTGCAAGTTGCTTCCGCCCAAATACCCATTATCTAAACAGGTCTAATTTGGCAAGTTTGGGGGGGATAAAAATTCACCCCTCGGTGAACTTGTCCGGCATGCCGCATATGCCTCGTTCTCCGCGCACACACACACAGACACACACACACACACGCACACACACACACTCACACACACACAGATATATATATATATATATATATATATATATATATATGCATACCCAAAGTCAGAAAGAGAG
>Ga0123355_10013135_pt1 | contig 12868 bp, 11 predicted proteins | sample TergutEmb28metaG_3_FD_89872 | JGI IMG/M metagenome (GOLD analysis project Ga0123355, IMG submission 89872) | Embiratermes neotenicus P1 segment gut microbial communities from Petit-Saut dam, French Guiana - Emb289 P1 | ecosystem: Host-associated > Arthropoda: Insects > Digestive system > Gut ...
AGGAAATTTTTAAAAAAAAAAAAATGAAAATTTTAAAAACATTTTTTTTCCGGGAAAAAATTATAAATTGGTGGGTTTTTGGGTTGTTTTAAAAAAAAAAAATAAATTTTTCCCCCCCCCCCCCCCCCCCCTTGAGCGACCAGGATAGCTCAGTCGGTAGATTGAATAAGTTACATACAGGCTGGATAATCGAGGAATCGTAGTTTATCCCCATAAGGGCAAGCGTATTTCTATTCGAAAACGGAGGAATAAAAGCAATCACGGCCATCTTTTGCATTAATTTACTCTATGTTATATTGCATCACGTTTCGTCTTTTTTCATGAAAAAATGAAACATTTTATTGTGTAATACGTGATAATCGTTCTTTAAATATTTTACAGTGCCTGAATGTGGACTTTTTTTGTTAAAAAGCCGAAACATGTTGCAATATAATGTACAGTAAATTAATACAGAACGCATTCCTGTTGACTGTTTTCTCTTTCTCCACTATCGTTTGAATATTACAAGGGGGTGTCCAACGTAAAGATATTTTCTGTTCTCCAACATGTCCATACCAGCCCGGAGGTACACGCAGCCTACTAGTCAGTGGGAACAAGAGATTTTCTCCGGGAATAAGGCTGCTGGGGCGTGAAGCTGACTACTCACCTCTGTCTAGAACTGAGGTTACGATGGGATGGAACTATACTGTCACTCTCCCATATGCTTTTATGGCATACAGAGGTTCAGCTTTACTCTACTTTATCTGCTCGTCCTTTATAAGGATATTTTGCTGTTGAACTATTCCTAGAGTTTATTTTGATATTTCTTTCAGATAATATGTCGTCATGTCTGTTTGCATTAAATGTTATTTTAGGTGTAGTGTCTCTGGCACGCAGTCCCCTGTTAAACTGACATTCATTTCATTTTCTCAACGATATTTGTAGTTGCAAGTCTGGATATTATTTATCAGTTTTTATTACATTTATCTTTATATCATTTCCAGTCGCGTTGTCACGAATCTCGTATTTTCATTTTCTGTTCTTATTTTTAGCCAAAAGTTTCATAACCCATGTTTTACGTTTAAAACACAGAAGAACTTTGCCTCAGTAAAACATATGTTGTTATCCTGCCTTGTTAAATCTATTTTTGTCAATTCATGTAATTTATTACACGTGTAGTGCCAGTTTTATGTCAGTTACATTTTCCTAGGACAAAGACCTTTTGGTTTAGTATTACCTATATGTTTGAACAGGTTTACCAATGTTTTATGATGTCTCCATTGCCGCAAATAAGGGTATTGAATGCTGTTAGAAGAGTTTCTTTTTACGAACTTAGAATTAGAGAACACACGCCTTGAAATTAAAAGTTCGGTCTGCATTCGGAACTTCGTGCAGCGGTTCAGTTAGGATACCTAACAACTGATCATTGCACAGGGATCGCATTTGACGACGGACCATTTGGTACACTGTATTACGTCAGACGTAATTAGTCTAATGGAATGGAGACAGAAGCAAGAGTCTTTTCCTCGGGATGCAGTGGAGAATTATGTTAAAAATTATTTTGAAGACATGGCATGGTTAAAATATATTGGTACGTTAGGATGTCTAATAAATCACATTTATGTTACTGAAGGCAATTAAGAGCCTACTGAAATTGGAACATGCGTGCTGTCATTAGTTCAGAATACTTTTATCTTCTTCGAACTCGTCTAAAAAAAAGTAAAGGTCAAGCAATAATGCTGTCGCTTGTTTTGAGGCTTGACCTCTGACCCTGCAGGAAGAAGGAAGCATTTTTGTGGACAGAGCGCTAGGCAGTATGTTTGGGCGGAAAAGACATGTGATAAGCGGATACAGAAAGTACGTTGCGAGTAGCTTACAAATTTTTTGCCCTTCACCGTACATGATGTTCAAATTAAGGAGAACATAATACATGTGGAATGTACCACGAACGAGAATGACGATAAAAGCATACAAACTTGTAGTCTGGAAACATGAACGGGAGGGATTATTTTGGGAGACCAAACTTAAAAGGTAGGATAATGTTACATTGGATCTTCGTAGGCTGAGTATTCATTGAAAGCTCTGGAACTATCAACGTCTGATAATGATTCTTTCCTGAGTTAATTGTCGTGAATGGATGGACTGATACTACGGCAAAGACACGTATAAATGTCAACAAGACAAGCAATGTAACATGAAGAAACACAGAGGAAAGTGCGCATAACCATTGCTGCCGTGAAAAGCAGCAAGTATTGCATGTTCTGAGTCTTTGTCTGCAGACTTACTTATCCAGCGTGTGCCATATCATATTGTCGTCTGTGGCCTGCCCGGCTGTACCATATTTTTCCACATTATCTCATAAAGGCACTATTTTTCGGATAAATTTGCTGAACAAAATTGTGTGTTTTGATTTTCTCTACAACTACTGTTTGAAACGGCACGATTTTCGGATAAAATTGTTGAACAAAAATGTGTGTCTGATTTTCTGTGCAACGTTTGTTTGAAACGGCACGATTTTCGGATAAAATTGTTGAACAAAAATATGTGTTTTGATATTTTCTACAACTTTTTTTTTTAAATGACACGATTTTCGGATAAAATTATTGAACAAAAATGTATTTTGATTTTCCCTACAACTTTTGTTTGAAATGGCACCATTTTGGGATACAATTGTTGAACAAAATGTGTGTTCTGATTTTCTGTGCAACTTTTGTTTGAAACGGCAAGATTTTCGGATAAAATTGTTGAACAAAAATATATGTTTTGATATTCTCTACAACTTTTTTTTTTTAAATGTCACGATTTTCGGATAAAATTATTGAACAAAAATGTGTTTGATTTTCCCTACAACTTTTGTTTGAAACGGCACGATTTTCGGATAAAATTGTTGAACAAAAATACGTGTTTTGATATTCTCTACAACGTTTATTTTGAAATGGCACTATTTTCGGATAAAATTATTGATAAAAAAATGTGTATTTTGATTTTCCCTACAACTTTTGTTTGAAACGGCACGACTTTCAGATAAAATTGTTGAACTAAAATGTGTGTTTTGATTTTCTCTACAACTGCCGTTTGAAACGGCAGGATTTTCGGACAAACTTGTTGAACAAAAATGTATGTTCTGATTTTCTGTACAACTTTTGTTTGAAACGGTACGATTTTCGGATAAAATTGTTGAACAAAAATATGTTTTGATATTCTCTACAACTTTTGTCTGAAATGGCACGATTTTCTGATACAATTGTTGAACAAAAATGTTTGTTTTGATTTTCTCTACAAATTTTATTGGAAACATTCCGCATTTTAAGAACAATTCGGCGAAGTGTTATTATAAATGTGTAGAGGTCTTCATGTAAAGTACAGTTATTCTTGTCACATTTTAATGAACCTTGAATTTTCTGGACAGATTTTCGAGAAATCCTCAAGTATCAAGTTCCATGAAAACTCGTGTAGTGGGGCCGAATTGTTCCGTGCGGACAGACAGACACGCATGACGCAGATGATAGTAGCTCTTCGCAATTTTGCGAACTCGCCTAGAAACAGATTGCAAATAGACCTATAGGAATTTAAGATATTTATCGTTAGACGTATTTGGGAATTCCGTTTCCAGATAAAGAACTCGGAATCCAGGCGAACGTGACATTCTTCTTATTAGGAATTACATCATATCTTAGTTAACGATGGCATTCGATCAATTTTAGAGCACAAATCACAGTGTACGAGGATCCCTTTCCAGGTGTTCGATTGATTATGCCGATTAATCTCACCGAAGTCTGTGTTTCTGAAAATAACATTTCTACAAATTTTTGTCTATTTTTTGAAGGCATAGGCTTTAATGAGGGTTGATGCCTTATGTAAAGAGTCCTGTCGCTTGCCTGGTAACTGTCTGAGATATTTCTTTTGATTATAAAGGGCCAACCCTGGAATGGAACTGTAGTGCCATTGAAGCAGGCGTTCTTTGAATAACTTCATGAAGCTTTCTTGCTTTTAAGTGCTTCCTTTTATAGTTAGTGTAGCTAATTAATAATTACACGAATCAGTCAGCTTGTTATATCCATATTTTTCACTAGTCCTTTGCATAATAAGTAATAATTGGACCTAACCTGAAAATATTTCTCCACATCAACACTTCTGGTTTTTTTTTATGTTTTGCTGACCGCGCATCTCAGTATAATCTTAGTAATTAACCAACTTAATACACAAATTCTTGTTTTGTAATAAGTTTATTATATGCCTCTACATGTTTCGAGCACTATGTTCTCATCATCGGGAGGTCAAAATTTTATTATACAGCATCTGGTATTATCACACCTGTAGGTGGTCGTCCCGTGCACGGGACGGCCACCTACAGGTGTGATAATACCAGATGCTGTATAATAAAATTTTGACCTCCCGATGATGAGAACATAGTGCTCGAAACATGTAGAGGCATATAATAAACTTATTACAAAATAAGAATGTGTGCATTAACCATTTGGCCCTGGAGATGAACATTTAAATTTTAGCACATCGTTTATGTAAAATGTGAATATTTTACAAATCAAAAAGTAACTTTATGAAATGCACGACGTTTTGTAGAGGAATAAATTGAGATTGTGCAGTAAGTCTCAAAAATATAATGAAGTATATTTGTTGATTAAATATATAAAACGCGTTCTCTGGAGAGTAGCGGAACGCCTGTCCTATATACAGGATGCATGGTGCCTAAAGGTTAAGTTGGTTAGTTACTAAGATTACTTCTGATTTTGTCTGTATACGTTAGAGTTTTTTTTAAAGACATACACGCAGTCGGCATAGTGAATAGGCTACGATGTGGGAACCCATGTTCGATTCTAGGCAGGAACATAGTTTTTTTTTTCTTTTACCAAAGTATCCACACCCCATCCCCATATTACCGGGATTTTTTCCCCGGGGTTTAAACAATGGGGACGTGAAGCTGAGCACACATCTCTGTGTAGTGTATAGGTTAAGAATGCGTGGAGCTATAAATTCACTCCCCAATACGTATTCATGGCTGGAGGCTTATTTAAGCACAAAGGCAATTTACCTCTATTTTCATCCATTGGCTTTCCTTTCCGCATGGAAGTCGGAGATTACGTGTAGGCAAGATGAAAGGCAATCGTGAAGAACAAATATTTGGAGCGTACGTTATTAAGGCGGTGGAGTCTCACTGATTGAAGTATGTACTTCCAACCGAACAATAGTGACACGAGTAGACTTGTTACACCAATGAAAAATGCACATTTTAGGTGCAAAAATCGATTACTTTCCAGGTTGACTTAAGCCAATCCAGAGACAAACATCATACGTAGCAATAGAGGAAACTCATGAAAACTTTCGTTGAAAATCTGAAGTTGTAAATACAGCATGCTTATGAACGGGACTTCTGTTAAGTTACATTATTTCTCCTATCGTTAACGTGTCCAGCGTTCCTTATTTAATGTTGGAATTAAAACACGTAACGATGAACAGAATATAAGTAATGAATGGTTCCAAACCTGAATTTTGTGTACAGTGGCATACGGCAACAGAGAGACGCACGTCGCTTGAGAAGTTAACTGTAGTAACCACATGCGGCCTTCTTCTTGAAACAAAATTTTGGTCAGCCTAGAGCTGCTGAATGTACTTTGTTAAGAGTTTTTCCTTGTTTGCCTGAAAACCTTAATTATCCTGGTCTGAAGAAAGGTACTGGGACGCACGACTGGTATCTAGTGAAACAGTGTCTGGGCTAGAAATACATTATCATCACCATCTATTGCAGGATTTTCCCTGCTTACGCAAATTTCGCGTTAATGTTGTACCACATGGTTTTTATAGTACTTTCTTCTTAGTTTTATAAAACGAGATTCCTAAACTATTAAATGCATGGCTTTTTTGTTAATGAATTACGAATGTTGCTTCGAAAATTGAAAATGGTAGCAAGACAGGCAGTTTGCGTATAACGTAACATTGGGGCGCTTTTGTGGAAAAGAAGTAAGTATTACATATTATTTGTGTGTGTTTGTAGCTCCAGGTATCCATTATGCAATTCGCAGGCGCCGTATTTTCGTCTGTGGCATGTCCGGCCCTAAAATATTTTTACACATAAACGACACGATTAAAAAAATTCGTGGAACGTGAAATAAGTGTTTGGATTTTCTCAACAATTTTGTCTGAAACATTCCTCATTGTAAGAAGAATTCGGCTAGGTATTATAAATGTACATAGGTCTTCATGTAAAGTACCCGTTATTCTTGTCAGATTTTAATGAAATTTGAATATTTTCGACAGATTTTTGACAAATACTCAAATATATTTCTTGAGAAGCATACCGGTGGGAGAAGAGTTGTTCCACGCGGATGGACGGATGGATAGACAGACAGATAGACAGACAAGCTGACAGACATGACGAAGATAATGCTGGCTTTCTCAATTTTGCGAACGCACCTTAAAACAAAGGAGTAATGCAAACCATCTGAGTTAACATTTTTTGGGATGCATTTTAGTTTACGCCAGTGATTCTTATACTGTTTCCTTATTCATGTATGTTATATCTTCATTCAAGGAATAGCTGAACGAGTACGTTAACTACCTACGGGCTGAATGATCAGGGATCTGTTCCTGACAAGAGCAGTGATTTCTCTCTTCACCATCACGTCCGCATCACATTGAGGCCCAACTAGACTTTTGTTAGGTGGATAGTGGGGGTGCCCTTTTCCGCCACAAGTAAAACAGCCTTAGTGTGAAATGGCCATCGACTTCCTTGCATGTAGTTTCGAGATGAATGTGTGGAGCCTTTTTCCACGCCCCTGAACGTTGTAATGTTATGGCACTTTAACCGTAGGTACAACTCCAGGAACAGTCTTTTAGCTTTCCGAAACATGGAGTTTATCTCAACAAGAATTAAGTATAATTTCCTAACCTACACAAAAAGACGCACTTCCTCTCCATTATAAAGGCCAGTCGGTTTGTGCGGCTTTGGAAAATACTCTTTTTGTGAGATTTATAAGAACCCCACACTTTCATTGTTATGAGCCAGGTGCAGGGCTTCCAAATGTTAAAGCAGGTGGTACCTATAGTAATGACTGGTTTAAAGGGGAAAACGAACAGATTTAGTCTACTGCAGTGAGCTGGCATGCGGGCAGTGCGTCTAGTTGCGTTGAAACGAATGCCAACCACATGGGCACGATTGTGGATTGTCTGTGAGGAGTTTGGTTTGCAACAGTTTTAGGGAAGAACCTGAGAAGTCTAGACACTTTGGGCTATACAGGCGTAGGTAGGTAGGTGGAGTAGGTAATTTGTGTAAACCACGAAGTTTATCTGCGTGCAGTAGTAGAATAAAACGCTTTGAAATTCCTATGGGAAATTAAATTTCCATTTTAAACTATAATTCCCCTACACAACCTTTCCACTGATATATTATACATTGTAGTCCTTGAGGGCTAGTCTGAAATAACATTTTTTACTGAATGTGTTCACCATGAACTTGTAGGTTCTTGAAGACACCTGCTTAGAACAAGCAGTGCTGGAGACAAGTTTATACGGGCAGTGGTTGAGGTTCTAATAGTTGTTGTGTTGGCAGATTGCAAGGCTGTGCTTTCCATTGTTTGAAATGTTACCGGACTCTTGCGCATGCCAAGACGTAGCATGTTTCATTATCTTTAAATTAGCCTAGTCGCGAGATTTCAGGAGTCTCATGGGTTTGGAAACATTCGTCCTTGGTACAGAATTTCCCAGAGCGAAGAAGTGATAGTATTGTGGTAGCAAGAAAGTGGCATTTACCTTTGATGCTGTGGTTACAATTACTGTTCGACTGCCATGACATAACAGCTGTGAACATACTCTCTATTGCTTCCATTAATGAATGGCTTTGTTGTGTAGCATGGCATCAGGGGCCTCAGTTTACTTTCAAATTGAGCGTCATTCTGCCCGATTACTAATCGTTCATTTCTTTTATAGTATGTATGTAAATTTAGAACGTTATGACATTCATTATACGTGTATTTCTGTTGAGAATAGAACTACCTTTACACCGCTGCGTCGACACACACACACACACACACACGCACACACACACACACATACACATACACATACACATACACATACACACACGCACACACACAGGGTGATTCATGAGGTATGGACATAAATGTAAGAGATGATATCCTAAGTGTTTGTGATCAAAAAATTTCTTTAAGCATGGGTACTATTATCAGTGGTTATGGTGCTGTAGTGTTTTCTAATATTCATAAACGCGTTCCTGTGAACCGCTCGAAACCCGTGGAGTCTTTTATCCTGTGCGACCTTCAGTAAGTTCTGTTTCTACGTGTACCACTGAATGACGGGCAACGTAAGTAAATTTCAGGCTTACCTTTGCACTTGCACACCTTTCTTGCCACCCGAGTCGGGCAGCCAGTTTATTGGTCGTTTCAAATGAGAAAAGTATCTCGCCGTTTACGACGGTAGGTTTGTAAAGGGGTTGGGGTGGGGTTGGGAGACGTGCAAGCGACATATTGTACCGTGGGTGTCGTTCAGTAGCAGTTCTTGTCTCCCTGTATCTTTTCCGTTCAAGATGCCATTTAAATTTTCAGTTTCACAGATGCGGATGTGGGTTATGTGTACGGTTTTTGTGACGGTAATGCAGTTAATGCCGTAGCTGATAACCAGCGATGTTTCCCGAACCGTGGAATGCCAACCAGACGAGTGTCTTCGAATTTAGCGGACATTGCCAGATATCGGTACGCTTTTCGGCCTTCACATTGCAGCTGAGCATGTGGTCAATCAAGATTTTGACGATAAAGGGAACATTTTTTCAGAAGGTAGAACGCAGTTCCCTGAACGAGAGTGCGGAGATCACTGCATACAGAAGGCATGTATAGGGTTTTTTCCACCCTGCTTAAAGGATAAGCGCCGTCCTTATGCTGTGCCAGCGTTGTGTCTTACGCCGTGTATTGGGAAGGTTTAACAGTTGATGACGGGAGCTAGACAAACGATCGCAGTGGTAATAACCTTTAGAGAGTCTCATAAAAACTCACTAGAACGTTGGGCCTGCGCATGTCGGGCAAGTATAAAAAAAACCCTCTGTACCTACACCACGTGCAGCAAGTGCAACATCTCGGACCTGGCCATTTTGTTCAGAGGCTGGAATTTTGCAAGTGGCTTACTGACTTACCGGTTGTATTGTCACAAGCTCCTTACCGACGTATCGCAGTTAACTGCGACGGTGTCCTTAATAGGCATAGTGCTCGCGTATGATCAGATGAGAATCCTCAAGCCACTGTGGAAAGTAACTTTGCGCTACGTTTCATTGCAAATTTGTGGTGTGCAGTTTTTGATAATCAGGCTATTGATCCTTTCACATTCGAAAGTCGTCTTACATGAGAGGTGTATGTCAGATTTCTGAAGGAGAAATTGGTCCAACTTTCGGAGGATGTGCCTGTGAATATGCGAGGTCGTATGTACGTGTACTTCCAACTTGACTGAGAAACTCGTAATTTTTCGGCTGAGGTTGGAATTTTCGTAATGATCCTTTCCCTGGGCGATGGTTTGGGGCTCGGTGACCCCACAACTGGCCAGAAGGGTCTTGGATTATTGTGTGTGGGAATGAAGAAAAGCAGCGGTGTGTAGCTTGAAGGTCGAGCGGGAGATGCATTGCTCGGTTGCAGTTTGGGTGCGGTCTTAGACGCATCGTGAATAGTCAGCAGAAGCTGCAACAACATCGCGCTTTGTTTACAACCGAGCGGAGACGTGCGTTGCAGCTAAGGGTGGGATTTTCGAAAACTTGCTTTAAGCACAGGTCATTGTAAACTGAAGGTAATTTCATGGAGTTAAAATTTAGAAGTTAAATTAAGCAGATTGCGTGATTATTATTTTATTCCAAATGTTTTCAGTAGTTCTTACCTCGTATTCTAAGTTTCAGACTATTGTAATAATTCCGTAGCCGTTAAAAATCTGACACATGCTTACACGAAGTTATATGATGACAAAAACCTAGAAAGTCATCTACCACAGCTATACCCATAACTCATGAATCACCCTGAACATATAGTCTCTATAAAATGTGGTTATATGGAGAGAACGTATAACTGTATATGCCTAAACATAATGGCATGAGGTAAACGTTTATTAATTGTTCTTAAAAATAAGCACTGTTATTGCGTATTTTTCTCAAACGCGGAAGGCTTCTTTATATTGTTTTCCGTGCCTGTATCGTACACGCACTAGATATTTTGTAGTTATTTGCAGCATTATGAAACAGTAAGCGTATTACGCCAGGCAGGAAACAGGGCATTACAGGCGACAATAGACCCTCAATCCGATAAGAAGATTAGCTCTGTATCTTAAACGATAGCTGGTCAACACCTGCTAGTGAGTAAGCGTACATGTCGTGTTCAGGTCAAAGGTTAAGGGCCTGTGTACAGGTAAGAAGACTTCGTGAAGCTGTGACGTAAATATGTATTTACTTGCGGCATTCGCTATGCTTCACGCATAAAAATTGTTTCTTATTCCAGTGCTGGTATTGCTGAACATTACCAGACCTTACATTACCACTCATTCTTCGTATATCACCAGTTATCATTTTTCGATACTTTTAATTTCTTTGTTACTCCTCATTATGTGATGCATCGTATTTGTGTCAGATCATCTACAAGTGGATTTGAAAGTCATTTATTTAAGGGTCCTAACGTATCTATCATTAAACACCTCTCGGTCTGCATCAGAGTACCTTCAGCAGGTCGGGTTACAACGCTTTTTACATTGTTGTTTTCTTCGTGTGTTCGGGCTAAAGAACACATAAAGTGGTAGATAAATCTGTAGCGGTATAATTTTCTTGTCAGAATATTACAGCGGGATATTATATTTAAATGTGACATCGTAACGGACAAAAGAAGATACGAAGTTTCAGTCCAGTACGAATGGTTATTTGTTGTGGCTTCGCTGCATATTTCGGTCCATATTTATACCATCGTCGGGGCCGGGGAAGCTCAGTCGGTATAGAGACTTGTTACGGGATTTACGGTCGTGGGATCGAATCCCGATGGGGTGGGATTTTCCGCCCTTGTCCAGACCCGCCTTGGGGCCCACTCAGCCTTCTGTAAAATGGGTACAGGGTCTCTTTCCCGGGGGTAAAGCGGCCGGGGTGTGGCGTTGACTACCCATCCCCGTCTAGCGTCGAGGTTAAACAAAGAGTAGAGCTGTAACTCTGCTCTTCCTGCGGTCCTCCATGACCTGTTCTAGGTTGAAATTTACCTTTCACTTGCACCATTATGAAGCTGTTCTATAGGACTTGTAAAAACAAACTCATAGGCTCACACAAAAGTGTACACTTTGTTTGTGACATTTCACAATTACAATTCTGTTGTTATAGTTATCATTCCTATTGCTGTCATCATTGTAACTACTGTGCGTTTTGTTTTGCAAAATTACTAAAATTAAATTATTATTATTATTATTATTGTTATTGTCATACATCACATTTTATTAAAATAAAATTCCTAATATACTGGACTTCGCCTTTTGTATCTTTTTTTTTACAGTCTTTTTAAAAGTTGTGTGATTAGAGCTGAGGGCGTAAGAGGTGTATTGTCCTATGTACGATGTCAAAAGTTTTATGCTCATGTAGATAAAACTTCCAGATTTGTTACGTTTTTATAGTCTGCAAGGTTTTTACAACTATTTTCTTGTTACGACAAACACGTATATTTTGGTACAGTCTTCCTCTTTGTATGTGCCTCCTGTTTCTGCCTCATACGTAGTGGTTAGGGTCTGCTGATTTTTATATAACCTTACATATATTAATGATGTCATACGAGCTACTGATGGTAGGCATCTTGAGAGATTTTAGGCCGAAGTAAGGAGAACTCAGCATAGACGTTAGAGTAGTAATTGAAAATGGTAACTTACCTTAACGAAATGGGGACCGTGGTGGCACAGTGGTTAAGGTGCTGTGCTACAACTCGGAAGGTCGCTGGTTCGATCCCAGCTGGTGTCATTGTAATTTTTCATTGACAAAAAATCCTTCCGATCGCACTATGGCCCTAGGGTCGACTCAGCCTCTGACAGAAATGAGTACCAGGAGCATTTCCTGGGGGTAAAGGCGGCCGGTGTGTAAGGCTGACAAACATACCACCATCCTGTGCCGTTGTCATGAAATCTGGGAACCTTAACTTCCTGGAGCCCTATGGGCCACTCCAGGCCTGTAACGTGACTGTTTTACCTTTTACCTTTTCCTGTATGACGTAATAGGTAGAAGTCTTCATGGGCCGGAATTTTAGAATTGTACCGGGCCACGCCCCGAAATGTACCTTCAAATGTGTTACCGGTACCCGACCGAAGCCCGAATTTCTTTTATGCTAACGCGAATAAACTCCCATGTATTTAAAAGCGTCTATTACTTTCGTGCCATCAATACGTATTGCTTTTAATTCTTGCATTATTTAAAGGCGCCGTCAGAATTTCAAATTTTATTTTGGCGTTGCGAACTACGTCGAACTGTTTGTGGGACAGGGTAATTACAAAAATTCCCGAGATAATGAAATTTAGTTTTTTTTTTTTTAATTTAAGTAACACACCAACAAATGCACATATGTAGTCTTTAATAATCTAAAATTTACATTACAACACTTAAAACGCTCCTACATGTTTCGATCATACGATCATCCTCAGGGAGCATACTTTGTTCTTTGCTAAAGTTATAGTTTAAAACACTCAGTAATTTACTTCGTTGTATTAATTTGGTGCTGTGGCACAGCACCAAATTAATATAAGGAAGTAAATCACTGGGTGTTTTAAACTATAACTTTAGCAAAGAACAAAGTATGCTCCCTGAGGATGATCGTATGATCGAAACATGTAGGAGCGTTTTAAGTGTTGTAATGTAAATTTTAGATTATTAAAGACTTGG
>Ga0123355_10013136_pt1 | contig 12868 bp, 12 predicted proteins | sample TergutEmb28metaG_3_FD_89872 | JGI IMG/M metagenome (GOLD analysis project Ga0123355, IMG submission 89872) | Embiratermes neotenicus P1 segment gut microbial communities from Petit-Saut dam, French Guiana - Emb289 P1 | ecosystem: Host-associated > Arthropoda: Insects > Digestive system > Gut ...
ATTAGGTTATCATTACAAACAATGTTTATATCATACGTGGGCTTGTTTTGGTCTTAAATTGAATATCACGAGTTTTGTCAATGTTTATAGAAAGTATACATACTTTAAATCATTTATTTACACAGTGAAATGCTGTGAACATTTTGGTCTGAAAATCTTTCGAATTATGACTTTTTACTATTATACTTGTATCATCGGCGAACAATTTGAGTACAGTTTTATCATTTACGGTTTTGGGCAAGTAATTGACATATATGAGGAACAGCAGTGGACCTAAGACCGAACCCTGAGGGACACCGTCAGGTATTTTTCCCCATACAGAAGGACTTGTTTGATTCAGTCCTACGTCAGAGATTTGAACCCTCATATGTCTGTTAATTAGGTATGATTCAAACCATGTGTATGCTTCGCCATTAACACAATAAAATTGTAGTTTTGACAGCAGAATACTATGATTTAAGCAGACAAACGTCTTTTCAAGATTAAAAGAAATACCTCCTACTATTCATTTACTATTTAAGTCATTTAGGTTTTCATTAATTAGCTTATACATGGCTTTTTTGTTGTAGAACCCAGCTCTGAACCCAAACTGTTCTTCTGCAAGAATACCGTATTTATTCAAATGTGCCTGAAGTCGATTAAAAATGACTCTTTTAAGTATTTTTGAAAAGGAACTTAATATAGATATAGGTCTATAATTTGAGATTCTGGATTTATCACCTTTCTTGAACAGTGGTTAAACTATTGCATATTTCAGGCGGTCTGGAAAAATTCATGAAGCTAGGGATTTGTTACATATATGGTCTAAAATTGAGCTAATGAAGAGAGAACATATTTTTATTAGTTTGGTAGATATTCCATCATATGCAGAGGAAATTTTAGGTTTAAGAAATTTTCTTATGTTTTCAATTCCCTAGATGATATGAATTTTAAATTAATATTTGGGAAAGGACTTTTAAAAGACTGCGTGAAATAGTAAAGAGGAATGATTTTTTTCTAAGTTATGGGAAATAGGCTCATTTTGTTTAGAGTTAATACTTTTGGCTATGTTAAAAAAAATTTGTTGAATGCATTTGTTATCTCATGGCAATTACTGATTGTGTTCCCATCAAAATATAAATTGTCAATTTTCTCACAATTATCAGTTTTATTAGTTTCTAATTCATTAGAGCAAAAAATAGTTTTGTTCTTGTTTAAAAATTTTTAATTTTGTCTGCATAGTTAATTCTTTTGCTTCCTTAATGACAGAAGATATTATTTACTTTTTTGGAGGTGGTCTCTGATTGAAAAAATGTAATATTATGGACTGAGCGTCGTGGTCTAACAGCCCATTGATTATTGGACATATAGAACAATTCCACATTTTTGAAATGTCAATAAAAATATTATAAATGGCCGTGGAAAAAAGTTTGTGATTGCGATTTGGGAAGTTATCTACATTTGTTAAGTTATAGGTTTTAAGTAGAGCCTCTAATTGAACTTTCCTATCACTGTCAAATAAGTAATTTATATTTATGTCACCACAAATGATGTATTCAGTGGTAGCAGTATACAGTTTCCTAAGGATTGTGTCTCATTTTGAAATAAATTGATCAAATTTAACTTTTGGGGCTCTGTGTATAGCAATTATGCATGTGCATTTTGTATTTAAGTAAAACTTGATGTCACATACTTCAAAGTCTTTATCCTTTCAATGAATTTCCATGTCAATTTTTACATACCTTAAATCTTCTTGCACAAATACGCATACTCCTTCCTTTTCATGTAGAGATCTACAATAACTAAAACCAAATTTATAATTGTCAAAAAATGTCTGCTGTAATTCTAAGTGGTTCATAAGATGCTCGAAGTAACACAGTTTATGTGGGAAATTTGGATGTAACTGACTTAGCAATTCGTTTGCTTTCCATTTTAATCTTCTTACACTTTGATGGTAAATATTTAAGGGCATCAGTCCATTTGATTGATGAGATACTTGAAATTAGACACATTATGTACAGTATATATATTAGGCACTATACGCCCTGTATGTACATTAGGCAGAGTATGTAAAGTATATAGAGAATTTACAGTATGTATATTAAGCACAATATGTACAGTAAGTACATTAGGCACAGTATGTACAGTATGTTTATTAGACACAATAATCACAGTATGTACAGTATGTAAATTAAGCACAGTATGTACAGTATGTACATGAGGCACACTATGTACATTAGGCACAGTATATACAGCATGTACATTAAGCACAGTATGTACAGTATGTACATTAGACACTGTATGTAAACCAGACACAGTATGTACATTAGGCACAGTATGTACTTTATGTAAATTATACAGAGTATGTAAGTCAAACAGAGTATGTACAGTATGTACATTAGGCACAGTATGTGCAGTATGTACATTAGGCAGAGTATGTGCAGTATGCACAGTATGTACATTAGGCACAATATGAACAATATGTACATTAGGCACAATATGCACGGTATGTAAATTAGGCACCATATATACAGTATGTATATTGAGCACAATACACACAGTATGTAAATCAGGAACAGTGTGTACAGTATTTATATTATGTGCCTTAGGCACAGTATATACAGTATATACATTGCGCACAGTATGTAAATACGCACAGTACGTAAGTATGTACAGTATGTATATTAGGCACAATAAGCAGAGTATGTAAATTAGGCACAGTATGTACATTATGTACATTAGAAACAGTATATACATTACGTACATTGGGCACATTATGTAAGTATGTACAATATGTACATTAGACACAATATACACCGTACTTTTATTACGCACAGTATATATCGTATGTACAATAAGTACATTATGTACATTAGGCAAAATATATACAGTATATACATTAGGCACATTATGTACAGTACGTACAGTATGTTCATTAGTCCCATTCTATAGAGTGTGTACAGTATGTACAGTATGTAATTTAGTCACCCTGTTTACGATATATACTTTAGGCACAATACGCACAGTATGTAAATTAGGAACAGTATATACATTAGGCACAATATGCACAGTATGCAAATTAGGCATAGTGTGTACATTATTTACATTACGCACAGTACGTTCAGTATGTACATTAGGCACAGTATGTACACTGCTATGTACGTTGTGTAGATTATATACATTATTTACAGTACGCTCACCATAACACCACACCCACAACTCTACTGCTATCAATCTGTGAATCCACTCACAAACAACAGTCATAAATATCAAATTTCAGGCAATTCGACGGTATTGTATCGATATGTTCTGTACTGCTTTACCGATGATGACAGAGTTGGGTCGAAACTTGCAGCGATTTTTTGTGAACAAACAAAATTTTGCTGTCCGTAGCTTACTGTGATTCATTTTATATTTATGTCACAACACGCAACCAGATGTACAGTTTTAATATAAGAGTTCGGCAGACTTAGGTACCGATACGACCGCTATCAGCAGATTGTGTGGGAGTAGCTAGTGGTACTGTGCTGGGGGTAGTGCAGTGGGTACGTGCGGCGAGTTGAGTGGACGTGGTACGTGCATGTAGTTGCAGGTAGCGGACAGACTGGAATGACCAGCGGTAAGTCTTCAATATGATAAGCTTTACTGTCTGCACATTTCACCAAATTTTATTCAGGTGATCAAATTTTTGACCAGTCGAGGAACCTTCAGCTTCTCAAGAAGCATTCTTCTCTATGCAGTCAGTTTCTTACTGCGGTCTCATACAGCTCTACTATATATCAGTCGTACTGACGGTCGCAGAACAAAGGCTGTGTAGTGCTTTCAGAAATTTATAGAACGTTCTAAGAAATCTCAAATCACAACAAACACACTTTTATAAATATGTTTATAAGTGTTGTGGTAGTGGTGCTGCTGTGCTGTAAGGAAGCAAGCAATAAGAATTCTGTTATGTTCACGTATTTTTGTAAGGAGAAAACAATTTAGATTGCAGTGTTAATACATTCTCGTAAAGTTAACTGTTAGTTTCTTTAAATTAATCTGCACTCTTTAAAGTCCCCAATAAACAGCTGTTAATATTACTAGCAACTGCTGGCTGCGGAAAGCCGTCAGCCATATTGAATCCGGGCTAATTAATAGCTTACTGACTTTATTCATTTTCGTATACCGAACTGCAGAAATAATGTGATGTATTGAATTGTGTGTGTGTGTGTGTGTGGTGTGTGTGTGGTGTGTGTGGTGTGTGTATGTGTGTGAGTGTGTGTTTGTGTGTATGTGTGTGTGTGCGTGTGTGTATGTGTGTGTATGTTTGTGAGTGTGTGTTCGTGTGTATCTGTGTGTTTTTTTAATATATAAATTCCTTTATTGTTGCAGCATGCTCCATTACATTACGCAATACTACATGCTAGGATTCTTCTTGTTCACGATTTTATGATTATTTATAGTAGTGCTTTCCTGTTCTTGGATATTTTGGTTTTTGCCTTAAGTCCTTTACACTTTATTTTTTCGAAATCTATAAATTTAGCGAATTTGTAAATTGTTTGAGATATATTTTCATTAATTTAAATTTCCACAATGGCCAGTCTTCTTCTCTCGATTTGTAAGCTATTAGCTTTTCCCTTTCTTTGCCAAGTATTTCACAATCGTATATGAGATGGTCCGTTGTCTGGTCTCCGTGTTTGCAAATACACTTCGGTGACTGGATTATCTTCAAGCGGTGTAGATATACCTTGGTTATTCTGTGCGCAGTTAGCATCGCCGTGAGTTTAGGTGATAGTCTGAGTTTCATTTTTAGTCGTTCCTTGATGTCCGGGAAATATTCCTTGGTTGCCCGCCGTTTTGCAGTATCGTCCCATTGTAACTGCCATTTTGCTATAGTATTTTCTGCTTCTTGTCTCTCTATTTCGCTTTTCGGAATTTTGTTATAGCATACTTCGTTGTTTTTGATGGCCTCCTTGGCGTGTTTATCTGTTAGTTCGTTTCCGCTGTGGCCAACATGGGCCTTTATCCACGTAAAATTTATGTGCCAGTTTTCTTTTTCCAATTCAGTTGTTTTTCTCCTAATTTCTTGTATAACGTATTTTATATTTTTGGAAATTTTGAGTTATAATAGGGCTATCTTGGTATCTGTTGATACCTAGACTTTTCGTGGGGTATTGTTGTCTAGATTTATTGTCTCTACTGCGTGTAGTGCTTTGAGTATAGCTGTCTGCTCTTTTTGATTGTTAGAGCACCTGTTGTTAAGTTTGTGTTTGATTTGATAAGTTAATTTGTTGTTTACGTATATGGCGATTCCCAACCCGACTCCTTGTTCAGTCTTGCTTCCGTCTGTGTATATATGTATTGTGTGCTCCGTAGTTTCATTTTGTTCGGTGATTCTTACTGTGTCGGCCGGGTGAATCCAATCTTGATGGTCTCTTCGTGATCCAGTAGTTTGTTTTGCCTGTCCTTAGTAATTCTGTATATATTAGCTGCTTCTTCGGTCTTTAGATCTACTGGTGCGTTGCCAGTTATGATGCAGAGTGCGGCATTGGAAGTAGTACGGTAGACCTTGGCTATCTTTATGTTCACGAGCCGTTGTACTCTGCTGTATGGAGTTCTGTTGCAGTTCCTTTCCATGGCCCTGACCCATACTGGTGGGCCGCATATCATGATAGGTAGTATGGCTCCTTTGCAGATGGTGTTGAGCGCTTCTTACTTAAGTCCCCAATTTAGTTTCGCTGATTTTTCTATTGTGTGTATTAACGTGGTACATTTTGTTGTGGAAATAATATGCTCTCTAAAGCTCAGCTTGTTGTCTATAGTGATTCCTAAGTATCTGATGTTTTTTACCTGATGTAAAGGTACGGAGTTCAGGTATATATTAACTTCCGTTATTTCTCTTTTTTTCTTCTTGTAGCTAGCGTAAATTTAGATTTTTGTTCGTTGAAGGTGATTTTATTTCATTTGGCCCAGTTCGTTATTTTGTTTATTTCTATGTTAGCAAAGTCTTCGGCTTCTTGGACGTTTTCTGCTCTTACTGCTATTAGTAGATCATCTGCAAATGCTATAGCTTCGGTGCGTTTCCCTTAATGCAAGTTAAGTAACGAGTTGTATTTTGTGTTCCAAAAGCCGGGGCCGCAGCATGTGCCCTGAGGGCAGCCCTTGGTGATGTCTCTTTCAATTTGAATGCTGTATGTATGTAAGGTTTCTGTCCTATCGCTATTATATAGGTTTTTGGGCAGTCGAGTATTTTTAGGTTGTGTAATAGACTCGGCCACAATGCCGCGTCGAATGCTTCCTGTACGTCGAGGCTTATAAGTATAGTGATGTGTTCTCATCTGAACCCTCTTCTATGTATTCTTTCACTGCTAACGTGGCGTCTGTGGTACTATTTAGGGGTAAATCCATATTGATTAGGGTTCATAAGATTGTTGCTATATAAGTGGTGCATGATTCTGTTAATTAATATTTTTTCTAGTACTTGCCTCCCACATTTATAAGGCTTATTAGTCTGTATTTGGACGCGTCCTGTACTTTTTCTTTGCCCGGTTTAACAACTGGGATTATTTTGGCTATCTTCCATCTCTTGGGGAAACATCCTGCTTGCAGGCATACACTGTATATAGTGTGCATGAATGAGGGGAACAGCTTGTAAACTCTTTTATAGTTTCTCCCTTGATTCCGCCTCCCCAGGGGCCTTTTTCTTTTTAAGTTCTTCAAATGCGTTCTTGATTTCTGCTGGGGTGAATTCTCTGTCGTCAGTTGTTTGACTGGGTTGCCTGACTTTCGTTCGGATTCTTTTGTGGTAGTCTAAGTTGTCAGTTCGGTCGTCTCTTGTAATGAAGTGGTCTAGCATGTCTGAAGGGTTTCATTGAGGTTAAATTTGTATGAACCGGCGGATTTTAGTGGGGTTGTCATGGGTAATATTCTCCTGTGTTTATTTGTCGTTAGTAGTATAGCAGCCCCTTTAACGCAGCAAACGTGTTTCGACTTGGTAGGGTATTTTGTCAGGGTGGGCCTCCATGCCCCCTACTCTAGGTTAAGTGAATGTTGTTGGTAATGTGTTACCGAGTCGAGTAATAGCTGCGGCGAAGGCGTTGCTATACTTGAGGAGGAGGAGGAGGATGATGATGAGTTTTTTGGAGTTGCGATCGCGAGGTAATTTCGCCGTAATCTGCGCTCCGGCTGTGGGTGCGCGCAATATGAAGGCCGGCAGGTAGTGACGTCATGATCACGTGATGTTTGTCATCATCACTGAAGAGGAGGTTATATAGGTCAAGAAGAAAATAAAAACAAGATAACACATGGTTGTATGATGTTTATTGGTTCTTAAAAGTCTGATGACACGATCGAATATGTTCGATTGTAGTTTTTATAATTTGTTGACATCCGATAATTTCAGTTCCGAATTGCATGACTGTAATCTCCGGCCATACTGCTTCCACACAGTTTATGCATAACCATCGTTTCGAAAACATGGATTAATATTCTGCTTTATGAAGTTTATAGGGATTATCCAATATAGAATACCATTCTTTCATAGCACAAAATACATAGTAACTGTCCAACACCATACAAGCATTAAAACATTTTATAGCACAGATCACAGGAACAACATTGCCGTACATATAAGCCGTAACTTCCTTCACACTAATTGTAATAGTTTACAGTCACGGCCGCTTTCTACCCAGCTTCAGTTCGAAAAGCAGAATCATACGGGCGCAACATCATGCATTTTTCAGAACAATACAATGCTACAGGCTTGCATATCGAAGGGAGGTGGTTCGAATCTCTGTCGCGTTACCTCCTATCCTGAATCTGATAACTTCATTCTATGTTCCCAAAAACATAAAGAGGCAGTTTGAACAAAATGACACTCACCGTTCTTAACCAGCATCAAATAATGGCTCACAATATTACTGGCATTCAGCACAGAGATTAATGTTTCTGAAATGTAGATAGTGCAGCCCACGACCTGTACTGTGCTCTTATAGTGATAGAATATAAGCAGACTCAATCAAAAACTTCTGAGCAAGGAATGCCATTGCTCGGCGGGCCACGTCCACAAATACTGCTGCAGTTCCTTCAATAAACTCATACTCGTTCTAATATGCAAGAAAGGCTTATTGAGGTGCCCACGAATGGTCGTCCGTTAATAAGAAATACGACTATAATCTCGTTTGTGTCCGTTTCTATGCTCCACCGCATTTCTCCCTCTACTCCAATTACGAAGTCCGGGTTCATCTGCACCCCATTTTTGGGCCAATATTCGCGTTATCCAGCCCTTTCCCTTACGTTGTTACGTCGAGTTGTAACTTTTCTGGGTTACGGGTTTCGTTTATCAAATTTCTTCCTACCCTCAACTCCGCAGCTTCCAAACACTGCAGGAACCACAGCCACATTACTCTGCCACCCCGTCCCCCAGGGTCTGCCCCGGGTGAAGAATATTTAGTTGGCCTCAGAGCTGCACACAGTACAAGCCCGAGTCCAGGAATGGAATTTTTACCGCACTCCAGGCATAACGTGAAGGGGCAAGCAAGCTAGAAGGCGAATACAAATGTTATGGGTGAACCGACAAAGATTCAATGAAACTGAACGCCACTCAATATATGGGCGAGGGGAATTTAGTAAATTCTGCTTCCAACTTGGTTGAATGTCGGTTAAACCAGCACAGAATCAAATGCGAGTTCATTTCAGCAAATTACTAGAAAAGAATTGTTTTCAAATTACAAACGTCAAACAAAATCACCTGCCAAAAAGTTAAAACTTTCCCTTTGCGTAACTGATCACGCGCCATGAAATGTAGTGGACACTGGATATTCACTGTATACAGTCCCTCTTATTGTGTTCCTATGCATGGTACCTTTCATGGAAAGTATCAGAAGAAGCACGCTTTGGAAGCAACAAAGCTGACTCGTTCACAGACACAATAGTAAGAACACCCTATATAATTTTAATACGCGTACCGTACAACTTTTATTTTTTTTATTACAACCAACAAATGCACAATGCTGCATATACGATTGAATATGCACTGTGTATGCAGTCACAAACAGATACTGGTTACTCGAGATAGTATAACACCGAAAAGAAATTATTCTACTTTTTGTAAAAATGACAGGATATTAACATTTTAATAATTTTATAAATTATGATTTCATCGGCTACAATCTGAGAACTTATATAAAGCTTGAGGTGAAACATCTAAATTTCATAAAATTGTATTTTGAACACCTACAATTTTAAGAAAGTGTGTAACTTAGAAGGCATTGTTTGTAAACTCCCTGACGAAAACGCAGTAGTGACGAAACAGGTAGGAGTATAGCATACAGAAAGAGACTGTTGTGATATATAATTTTATATTAAATGTGCATTTGTTGGTTATAATAAAAAATAAAAAAGAGCACCCTGTATATCCACGCATACATAACCTCGGCACCGGAATTTGGCCAGTCATCAATATCGTATTCCGGCCACTTTAGCTTCACGGGAGCAGCCCCCAATATCATCCATTCAGTGTGTCCCAGAACCGAACTGCACGAAACGGTGTGCAAAAATCTTGCCCCCCACTGGCAGTAGACCTTCTGTCGTCAACCCCACACGTTCGTTACAAAAAGCTGTCCTGACTACTGAAATTGTTCGATAATAACTCACTGGCGAGACAGTAAGTCTCTGTCGCCCGTACGTGAACACGTTCCTTGAAACTTCGAATAAAGCTTGGCATACAGTCAGTCGCTCTGAACGTGTAAATGGTACCGTCTGCTGGACGAATATCTACTCTGACCATCCTCAATCTCAAGCCTACAGCGGAACTGCCACCCACAGACGTTTGCAAATCTAAACCCAGTATATATTCCAACTCACCGGTCGGCTATGCTCTCAGCAAATCACATTCGCGAATATCGACAACTAAGCCAACAGCATGAAGCAGAGCACTTCTTTAGACGCTAATGCTCGCAAAACTAGGCAAGAAATGCTTCTAGTTACTACAACAGAACACCCTAAAAATAAACTTGTGTGTTCTGTTCATATTAATAGAAAATGAATAAAAAAATATTCGCACGCCACACTTTTTAGCATTTCGGCATATGTACTGTTCTTTGTAAAGAACATTCGTTGCAGGCTCAAACGTTTCACTATAAAAGTTATCAGATAAGTACTGTATTAATGCCTCGTGAATCTGAAATGAGTGACAAACGTAAGTTATTAAATTAAAGGTAAAGTTAAAGCAATTTCATTACAGGCATTGACAGGCCCTGAGTGTTCCAGGAGGCTGTGTCTCCCAGATTTCAAGACAATCGGCAATTGAAGGTTGTAAGGTTGTCAGCCCTACACAACGGCCACCTTTAGCCCCCAGGAAATATTCCTGGTACTCATTTCTGTTGGAGACTGAGTCTACCCCAGGGCCATAGTGCTGCCAGCAGGGTTATGTCAATGAAAAATTCCAATGACACCCGCGACCTTCCGGTTTGTAATGCAGTGCCTTAACCAACTGCGCCACGGCTTACCCCTAGTTATTACATATTTAGAAACAAATATTAATGCAGAAATCCACACAAAATTGCAGTAAAACAAAAAGTCTCTGAAAGATCTAGCAAGCTGGTGAAACTGGCACCATTGTATTACAAGCAGTATATAAATCAAAGCCTGCGGCTGTCGAGGATCCTTTCGAAGATTTTCGGGCGTTTTCAGTCAGTTTCACAAAGCGAAGTTTAGCGTTATTTTGAGACGATGATGCCATATTCTCAGAATCGAATCTTTGAGAGGACTGCTGATGTTGTTGTAAGCTGGGAATATTACATTAGTTTTCAAATATAAAATTTATTTCTTTACCAAAAAATTACATTATTCTTAACAAATCTTATTAGCGGCCTACAACTTAACAAGGCAAAAGCCAGGAGCTATAGCCTACAACTTAAGAAGGCGAAAGCCCGAAGCTATGTAAACCATCCACACGTTTACCTAAATATGAAAGATTAAATCTTCTATTCGGATCATTAATTTCTGATATAAGATCTTCAAAAATTTTATCATAAATATCTGGCATATAGATTTTTGCGATACCCTCGGGATCTAGTTTTATAGTTATTAATATTGATGTTAATCCCTCATGTATTTCATGGGATACAGAAATCTGACTAATGTTTGAAAATTTTCAAAATATTTTCAGTGGCGACAATGTTCAACATAGATATCTGTAAAATTAAAAAAATAATCTTATTTAAGCGTTTGTTAATAGGAATTAGTAGAATGCTATAAATCAATATATGCTATTTATAATTACCGTTGAAAAATTTTGTAGTGACGACAGTAGCGGTAAAGAAGCTGGAAGATGATGTAAGCTGTAAATAGAGAAAAATGATATCTTTAGTTATTCAACATTATGAGAGAAAAAAACATAAGTGAAGGGTATATAAAAGGGATCTGTTATATATTTATAATCATCTACGACTCTACATGCAAAGGGATACACATTCTTTTATACATTTATTTGTGAAACTATCATCTACGTCTCTGCTAACCTGTGAGTAATTTTATTTAATACCTTATTTTCTGTATTTCTGGAAATTGCCGATGTCGTCGTTAATCAGTCTAATTTAGGGTCTTCATTTATTGTTTCAGAATAACGATGGAACGCAAATTTACAATAGTTGATAAAATTACCCAACAGGATAGACGGTTCAATAAATCGGAACTCAGATTATTGTTCGCCTTTTACCTTCATAAGACACCATTCGCCCTTTACCTCCTTCAACAGATGAGAACGCATTTCCTCCAACACATACCATTCGCCCTTTACCTCCTTCAACAGATGAGAACGTAATTCCTCCATCAAACACCGTTCGCTCTTTACCTCCTTTACCTCTTCCTCCTCCATCAGATACCTTTCGCCCTTTACACCCTCCAACAGATACCGTTCGCCTTTACCTCCATCTAATGAGAAAGTTAGTAACCCCATCTCAAAATTCTTAGACAGTGTGACAGATCAGTGTGATTAAGCATTACGAAATTGTGACGATTCGGACATGGTCGGCATATATCGATCCGTAATGATGTTAATGTGAAAGATAAGGCGATCGGAATCAGTTTTAGACGTAAAAATCAGCTACCGTCAGATGTAATTTTGAATATTTGGGAGAAAGTTACACAATCTAATTCGCGTTTTACCGCTTTAGACACGTTAGTCCTCGAAATTCGTAGTGTAAAAATGCCGGTAGGATTCGGTGGAGGCATAAAGACCAAAGGTATATCTCTAACTGCTCTAGCTCACTTGAAAAAGAATATCGTGAGGGTTAAGTCAGGAATCGAACCCCGAAAGATCTAGCCCGTACCGTGTTAACATGAAACATGCGTACTGTTTCAGGTCTACCTTCCCTCAAACTGTTATCGCAAAATGAAAAGGAGCTTATGGAATCGAGAAGTTCCTTACAGCGTTCGTAGAAGCCTGGCATTGGTCCATAGTTGGAATGTTAAAAAAAATGTGCTATTCTTCATATCCCATTCGTCTAAACCCACTTTTTATGCTGTTTACACCTACGTCCTCCGAATGGCTGTTTGGTCACTTTACGTGTAACCAAGACAGGCAAAGTACGTATAACATATAACCGGTGGGAACAGTTATTTAGTTATAGAAGGTCTAAAATCATTTTCTGAAATGTAAAATTACATATGTTTCCGAATGAGGGTGGTCAGAAGCATCTGGTAAGAGATACAAGGGTCAGTTAAATAACAAAGAGAAGGATGGTTACAGGGCAGAGAGTGAGAAAGAGACAAGTAGAGGTTAAAATGTAAGCATATTGTAAGTTTCTGCTGTAAATGATTTCGTATTCAGAACCAGAAGAAGAATATTGGAAGTATCAGCGATGCAAAAGTGGTAAAATATTTGTAGGGAGGGGCTATTCCTGTCTCA
>Ga0123355_10013137_pt1 | contig 12868 bp, 7 predicted proteins | sample TergutEmb28metaG_3_FD_89872 | JGI IMG/M metagenome (GOLD analysis project Ga0123355, IMG submission 89872) | Embiratermes neotenicus P1 segment gut microbial communities from Petit-Saut dam, French Guiana - Emb289 P1 | ecosystem: Host-associated > Arthropoda: Insects > Digestive system > Gut ...
CTCTACATCTCCTTCTCTGTCATAAACCAGCTAACCGTTCACTCAACTCTAGCCTCCTCTCTAAATGCACACTTTCCCCTTTTTTAAACCCTAAACAAACACTTACTCTCTACACCGGTTACACAGTCCACATACAATTTTCAAGGCAACGGCATAACATTTCTTAAGTTTAAAGGGCTTACGTATTTAAATAATGTAAATAACATAAATCCCAAACATGCAATTACTGAGACCTAAAAATTCAGTTCGAAAGAATGGTTGGATTGAAATATGAATATCCATTTACCTTCTCCTTCTTAAAATCTGATGTCTTATGTGAGGGATGTATTAATTTTAGGGGAAGAAGTGTTTTTTGCAGTGTTCCATGTCACCTGGAAATCCGCTACATTACGGGAAATGTTTGGGGGAAGGGGGGGGGGCGTGTTGAATAATAGATGCAGTGTTTTTTGGATACTTTAATGTAACGGGCCATGTTTAAGATGACGGAAGAATGACATTAAAAATGTTTTGGATGAATATTAAGTAAATAAAACCACCGCGCTAGTCAGGTTTACTTACGTTGTTGAAAAGCTATAGATCGAAAGTATCCGGCTCATGAGATGTCCAAATAGCGAGCATAATATATGTAATTTTTCTCTTTTCGTTACACATTAGACCAACAAATACAACCTGTCTAGGTAAAGGCCACAATTGTCTACATTGCACGTTTCTTAAACCGCCGACTGGTTTCGGCCCGTACAGGATCCTGCAAGGGTCATGTTTCGGCCCATTTAGGATTCTATAAAGACTTTAAATTGTTGGAGATTTCGTCTAATATAGAGGTTTATGGCTTTCCCTAGACAGAATGCATATTTTAGTTTAATTTTTAACGTTCGTTTATAAATATGCGGTAACATGCAACACTCTCAGGTATTATACACAAATTTGGTAGCAAATATTTCTGAATATTAAATAAAAGAACTCCATATCTTGTTAAATACAATGAATTCTTACGACCACACATCATGGAGTTGATTTAGTTACCATGCAGTGGGGGATTTATTGCAGAGTACTGACAAAGTATAGAAAATCAACGAACACAGTGCTTTACGAAGTATTTATAGTGTAATTAAGGAAAGGAAAGCATTTATGTAACAGATATGCACCTCCAGAACAAAGCTAAGAAGCCTGTCCTATATTTAAAGATGAAATATGATCAGTTCTATCCTTTAGAAGGAACTGTAATTAGTATGTGTACGTAACTACTGTACTTCGCAGTATAAACCGACCCTCTTCTTAACAACCAGCCCATACACATGGCAGCATTATGATAATAGACTGAATTTAGAACTCTATTAAACCATGGATGATATCACCACATTTATACACCGTCTCCCCTCACCTTCTTGTTAATTAAGGGTTGTTTCATTGTAATCTAGAAGTTAATTTACAACTATACAAGTTTATTTTTTAAAAGAAAAAGTTCAGAATACAATAAAATTTAGTAGCTATAGGGCTAGTGCTAAATTACGAGAGGGGGGGGGGGCGATGTAGTCTGCCTTCTGAAATTGAACGTAAATCTTTTCGTAGTAAGTCCTTGCATTGTTGGCCCTTATATGTTGTGCGCATGACCTCCCGCTGCTTTGAGAGTTATTGCTAAAAATATGTCGTCATCATACATTATTTGTATAATAAGACCGAAACAAAACCTTAATTTTAATAATTAATAGCGTCAGCAACTTTCTTAAGTGCGGCCCCTCCTACGAAGTGTTGTTCACAGTCACATCAAACTTGGACAACAGGAATGGTGACAGAGGGAGAGAAAAAGAGAGAAAGATACTGCATATAATGACGCTGTCAGTTGGTGCAATTAGACATATAGCGTCAGAGCTAGATGAACGAAATGTTGGTGGAATGATACTGCCCCATAGCCACTTCGTCATCAATCGGTGGTTATCACACCGTTCAGTGTGTTTAGGTTCAACATTCATAGGTTTACACTGTTGCCAGGTGTTTATCAGCGTTTTTCGTGCGATTACAAGAAACAGCAATGATAATTTAGCTTAACAGCATTGATCTATTGGGTCTAATCTCTACAAGGTAAAAAATAAATTTTAAAATAAAATGTCTTTTTAGTTTATTTTTCCAAAGAATTAAAAGTTTGTTACCTCGATGATATTGTGAGGAAATATAAAGCTTTATTTCCACGTTGTCTACCTACATACAGCAAGAATCTTAGAAATTCTAAGCAGTCTTTCTTCCTTTCGTCATTATTTTAAACGTCAAATGCAAGTCTGAATGCTTTTGTACGCAACTTTTAAATTGTTTCTTTGATGGCACGTGCTTTCCTGCACTGAAATTCACTGGAATTACAGCGTACCTGCATGTTCCGTGTGTTAAAGGTCTTGTCTCCAGCTCATTAAGAGCCATTAGAATGCATGTATACAGAAAGTGCTTTGTCATCAAGTGGTCAGTCCACTATTATCATTCTCCATTAGATGGCTCGTTTATTGTTTAATTACGTCATGCCCACTCGACAAATGTATATTATTTTGTATTATATCAAGGGAAGTGTGAACAATTGAAGGGTTAGTCAGAAGTGCATGTACAATTAAACTTAATTCCAAATTCCTTATTTACATTTAAACAAGATGTACACTTCAGTTTGTAGGTACATGCTGCAAAACATGTGGTATTTTCCTGAAGTACACTACACTATAATGAAGCAATTACAGTAATACTCTTAGGTTCGGTGTTGTCATACTTTTAACAGAGATTGGTAGTTACTACACTGCTGATTTCGCTAACGCAGTAGAAATGCACAAAACGAAAGGAAATCTCGCTGCGCCGCGTAAAACAACAGCGACTTAAGTTTTACAAAGAAAGAGAATGAGTCGAAAATCCTAACGCGTTTATTCCTAAAAGCTTCATAATTTTCAATACTTTTTTTTATGAGGAATTGTACCGCACATCCTACAAATCAACACAAGTTGGCTGCACTGCGAACATTAAGTACATAAATGAATAATTTTCGGAAAATCAACCACGTCCTTGGAGCAAATTTCTCGCCTATCTGATTAACAAATTCCCCGCCTTTTTCTGAACACAAAGTTTCATTATCGTGTTCACAAAAGCCAGCCGCTGTCCACACAAATCCAGTTCGCACCCTCACATCTTAATAAACTACTTCCCTCAGTAAATCCCGGTGTCTCCTCATTTCTCTTCTCTTATGATTTTTATATTAAAATGTTCCACATATTTGTAATCTGTCCTACACTTTCCGCATCACCAGCTCATCCCATTATCCTCGTTTTGAATACCCTTGCAATATTAAGCGAAGGGTAAAAATTATGAAGTTCTATAACCAAATTCCATGCATACAGGGGAATATTTAAAAGAGAGTCTGCTAGAATGAATATCATTATTGGTGTCTCTTCTGATCAAGTCTACCTACACATTCCTCTAGTTATAGGCACATTTAACTTCATCAAAGAATTTCTGACTTGCACTTAACTTCTAATTCCATTTCGCAACGGAATGCATCACTGTCACTACCAACAATAAGAACGGTAGGCCTCTTCCACAATTTTCAATTAACAATGATTGTTTTATTAAACTTTTCTTGCTCCTAGTGTGAGCCCATCAGAACACACTGAACCCTCGTGGCATAGTGCTGTGACGTTTATTCAGAGCGAGCACACGATGAGATGGTTCATCTCCCTTCCAGTCTAGCAGATCCATGCATCACAAGCAACAAGGAATCCTGCTTTAGAAAACGCACAACATTTTATTTTTTTGTACCCAAACATTTTAGACATTCAGCCTTACATAAAGCAAATGTCTCATAGGCTTCGAAAACATTTCTTTTGTCTCAGTAGGCCTACACATTTAATGCATTAAGTGAAACTTTCCCACGTTTATTCCCTGAAATTTCACAGCTGTTCAAGGAGATAAGTGTTGGAAAGTGCGAATGTTAATTGGTTAAGGGTTTTAACGACTACCTATTACGTAAATAATATCAAAATGAAGCGAAATCACCGCATCAGGAATCAGTGAATTGAGACCACTCGAAAAAGGGTTTATAGTAAATATTTTACTTCCAAAGTTCAATGCCATAATACTTCAGTTACTATATTCTGATGTGCATTAATTTGCTAAACTATTCTTGCATACATTCAGGACCGTAAACAAGAAAGTTTAGTCTTACGAAAGTAAACAATAGATCGCTAGTAAGGATATTTACATAAAAGAAAAGGTATTTCGCCAAGAAACACAAAGTACACACGTAGCAATTGGCAAGTGCGACTACAGTGGTCACTGCGGCTGTGTTTCTAATTTCTAAATTGATTACCAACTGACTTGATTTCAATATGTGTATAAAAAATTGGCATGTATTTTTGTGTTAAGTTATATTCTTTGTTCCACAGTCTCTGTCATTGGTTTCTACAAAAGTCTTAACCCTTTCGTGACCAGTGCGACGTTTATGTCCCACTTAAAAATAGTCTTTGCAAGTCCGCTGGGATACCAGTAACCCATTTCTTCTCCATGCTGCCATCTACATTGAAGTATCTCTACTCCGTGAAACCAGTCAGAATGCATTTTCCCGCTATACAGGCGAGTGGAAGTGATACTGAGTGCAGTGCTGCTTGGGTGACCCTCTGTTGTGATGCACTTTGAGCCAATTTTGAGTGTTTTTCAGTAAGATAAGCGTAGTAAGTGCATTTATATTATCTGCATTGTTATTTACGATGCATTTATATTTGAGTTGCTTTTGTATTTGGGAATACTTTCCAGGTAAAGTGATACTGTTTGTCTGTAACATCCCTTGTCTCCATTACTTTTTTTTGGGCTGGCTGTGTGCATTTCCATTGCTGTTTATTCGAAACGTGAAGCCATATTTCTCATAAGGCGTGGTATTCTGCTTGGTATTCTTCTTACTTTGTCTTCTCAGCTGTAGGACTTCTTATTGGGTATTTTTTGCGACTTTTGTCTTCTAGAAATGGCATGTTTGAACAAGGAAGAGATCCTTGAATGTCTGTATTCTCTCCCTGAAAATGAGGATGATTCAGAAGAAGAATGCGACGAGGATGCAGCAGAGGAGCTTACCCGCCTTGAAGTAACGAAAAGTGGATGTGATGAAAGCGACGGGTCATTTGCTGTAACAGCGGATATTTCACAGTAAGGAACTGAACCGGACCATCAGAGCAGTGATACATCAGAAGACGAAAGTGAATGGGGCGATAGCGTCTCGTACTTCGAGAGAATAACCAGGGCCCTTGACCAAAATCCAGTTATATGCGCTGACCTCACTCAAGGAGACTCAGAAGTGGACTATCTTCTGTCCATTCTTACAGAAGAAATACTGGAAATTATTCGGGACCAGACAAATCTCTACGCAATACAGGAGCATGAGAGACGACTTGGAGGGAAGGTAGTGAGAATGGCCAGTTGTAACTGGAAGCCCACGACGGTGGAGGAGATAAAGACATTCATAACAATACATATATTGATGGGTATTCACACGCTGCCAGACCTGCGACACTACTGGTCCAGTGACAACCTCCTCGGTGTTCCCGCTGTTGCTAACCTAATCAATAAGACCTGGTTCAAGAAACTGACTGAAAATGTTCATTGTAATGACAATACAAAGGCAGTGCCAAGGGGTGAAGCTGGCTACGACCGTCTTCACAAACTGCAGCCGGCAATCGATGCCCTGAATAGTAGCCTGAAGGAAGTGTATATCCCATCGAGTGTTATGGCAGTCGATGGTACCATTCAAGGGCCGTTCATCGATGAAGCAGTACATGCCGATGAAACCAGTCAAGCGTGGATACAAAGTTTGGTGCCTGGCTGTCTCCAGAACTGAATTTGTTAGCCAGTTTGATATATATTCAGGGAGAAGTGACACGCAGGGTTATTCTTCATTTTCTCTTGGTGAGAGGGTGGTGCTGAGCCTGTGTGACACATACATCCACTCCCATAGACTTATCGGGTTCGACAATTTTTTCACTTCATATCAGCTCTTGAAAACTTTGAACGAAAGGAGTCTTTATGCCAGTGGGTACGGTTAAAGAAAGCAGGAAGGGGCTTCCAGATATTGTTAAGAGAAATGATCGGATGCAGCGCGGAGAATTCATGTTCCGGACTAAAGGATGTGTGGCAGCAATAAAGTGGCAGGACAACAAACCTGTGGCAATCCTGTCCACGTACCACAATCCCAAGGATGTCACTTCGGTGAAACGAAAGAACAGAGACGGTACACCATCGATTGTTCCTTGCCTCGCCGCAGTTGCACATTACAATGAAATAATGGGAGGGGTAGATCGCTTCGACCAGAGACGAAAAAGATATGCAATTGGGAGGCACTCAGTCAAATGGTGGCACCGTCTGCTTATCTTTCTCATTGACCTTTCGATTGTGAACAGTTTTATAAAGTGGAACTGCAAAAACGGTGGTCAACGTGAACAACTCTCGTTCCGGCTTGCTCTCGTTAGGCAGCTCACATTCGGCCGCCAGATAAAAAGGAGGGGCATACCAGACTTTCTCACAAAAAAACAAGCCGGGTGTCAGCGGGGTACCTGACAACGTGCGTCTACGAGAAGTTGGGAAATATTTGCCAGTTAGAACTACAAGAAGGGGGTGCAGGCAATGCAGCACAAACAAGTACGAAGTCCGCCAAACATTATGTGTAGTCACAGCAAGGTATCTTTGTGTGTTCACCCATGCTTAAAGAAATTCAATCGACAGTAACTCATGAGTTATAGGAAGGTTTAGAACACGAAATGCGTATTTCGAATTTCAATACAAATTTTGTCTGAAACGTTTTTCATTCTAAGAAGAAGAGGTAGATAAGTTCATACACGTATAATGTCTTCATGTAAAGTGCCCCCTTTTTCTTGTCCGACTTTTATTGAATTTTAATTTTCTCCACAAAGCTTCGAAAATTGTTCAAATATAAAATTTCATTAATATCCGTCCAATGGGAGCCGAGTTGTCGCATGCGGAAAGACAGACGGACGGACGGACGGTTGGACAGACATGAAGAAGCTGACAATCGCTCTTCGCAATTTTTAAAACACGCCTAAAACAAATAAAAATATTTAAAATTAAGTTAAAATATAATTATTCTATCATCAATGACTTTTCTTCAAAAACGCCTACTTTCACATATCCCACGCAGGGTTGAACGGACAAATACGTCCCACATACTATTTCTTCAAGAAGGAAAAACAGAGGAGGACAATAAGAATACTTCCTCATTTAGCTTTCATTCCAGTTACAGATAACTGCCCAACAACGAAAATTTAAGAAAAAAAATTAATTTGTCTCGTATACACAAATATCGCGACCCACAAAGGAAGACCAAGTAACAATCTGACTTACGTATATAAGCGATTTTATCTAATTCTATTTCAAAATTTACATTGAAAAACGTACTTAACCGAATCCTGATACACATCTATTTCTCATGCATATGAATGGCGTTAAAAGACAACCTAACCATAGCTGGAAATTTCTTGTGGACACGTCAAAGGAAAGGTAAGATTCACTTCTCACTTCTATGTGGCGCATCAGTCCAAACCGAGCATGGGCCGCTCCGTAGCTGAGGTTTCTACACACACACTCTGTAGGACTTCACGGGAAGAAATATTCCCTCTACGCAGAGGCCGCTACCTATAATGCAGACAACAAACACAAGAGACGAATATCCATGCCCTCAGCGGAATTCGAACCCACAATCCCGGTCATCAAAAAGCGTAAGCTTAGGTGTCATACAGCATAGACAACAGGATTGGCTCACATCTCATTTATCCTATATGAAATGGTTCTGTATACTTGATATAAATATACAATAAGTAATATTCCAAATTTAAAAAAAAGACTTGCTGGTATGTCGAGGGCCTTCGATCGCAGATAACTAAAATTGAGCCTAAAACATGGTTTAATGAAATAAGGATTTATCTGTCGCAAGAAAAGGTCAAGTGAGGACCCTTGTGCTGACGGTAATGATACTTCAGGCAGTACAAACAAGGGGACGATATCTTGACCTACTGAGTGACTATTAGCTACTACAGCCGGATTCTTTTCATGGCGCTCCAAGACTAAGTACTTTAAATGTACAAGCAGGTGTTAATTTTAAATAAGTGTAATTATGCTTGGAACCGATCCCAGCGGCCGCGCTGTCTAAGGCGTGGACCTGCGGCCGCTGACTGGCTGAAATTTTGGGTTTGAATCCCGCTGTGGGACATGGAAGTCTGTGTGTTGTGAGTGTTGTGTGTCGGCAGGTAGATGTCGGGATTCCAGAGGAGTCCTACCAAGTGTAGGGTGTCTGAGTATGATCGTGAATGATAATGAGGAGACCTTGGCGCACTGGGGGCCGTGGAAACGTGGAAAAAATATTCGAGATATTCAACATTAATAAACAGATTTCTTTAGTTCAAATTTTCTAATCTTAACCCATCTTTCTACTATAGGGTCTATGCACGTAACATCATCCTCCGATTCATTTTCTCTCGCATATGTAGTTCTTGTTTCATTTGGCCAAATTTGTTGCTTCAGGAGGGTGTCAAAAGTTATACAAATTATTTATTTTAATTGCATAACGAGAAACATATTTTGAATTAAGTCGGTACCATCTGAAATAATTAAAGACGGATAATGCCTAACCAAAATAATTTTGGTATGTACAACAAATAATTGTGGGCCGGGTAGCTCAGTCGGTATAACTACTCACTATGAGCTGGACGGTCTGGGATCGAATCCCGGTGGGGACGAGAATTTCCGCCCGTCCAGACCGACCCTGGGGCCCACCCAGCCTCCTGTAAAATGGGTACTGGATTTTTCCTGGGCGTACAGTGCCGCCGGGGCGTGCTGCTGACCACTCTCCCCCTTCTAGTGCCGCGGTAATGGAAAAGTAGAGCTACACCTCTACCCACCTTCTGGGCCAAACCGGGCCTGTAACGGAATCACTTTACTTTTACCTTTTACAACAAATGTACATATTACGAACGCTGTCATAAGTTTCACCTGTAAACAAATTGTACCGGAATGAACAGAGAGATGAGGCGAACGCATCATTTTTAAGGTATTTACAAAAATTCGATCGGCAAACCAACACGAAACAAAAATAACCTTGTTTTTCGAATTTATACATGGGCTGTTAACACGAAATTGCAAATTCTGCCGTAACGTTAAATTGTAACCTAACAGCCAATACACAGCAGTGAACGGTGTTACTGGGATATGAGTTTCTGTTCGGTCTTTTAGCGAGAGTCACGGGATGTTCTGTTCCGCCACTGGAGCACTGCATCGAGTCAGTTGTATAGTGAAATATTTGGTAAATTCTAACCTAGAATTCATTCCAGGCGAAATATTAAGGCACTTTTACAAGTGACTGTAGCTTTCATGAAAATGAAAGGTGACTTCGAATCGGAGTTCACAAACATCCGGCGACATTCCCCACCCTTACATGTTGATATCTATCGGATTTTCTTGGGGAACTCACAGAATATCATATAAGATTTAAGAAAGGAAGAAATGTAACTTCTGCGTCCCATACAATTTATCACAGGAAACATTCATTTCTTTACATCTCACTTTGTTATGAAAATTTGAAAGTTACTTTGCATATTCTATCTCAGCTTTCCTGTCCTTTTGCAATGAACTTTTATTCTCTACCTCACTTATACAATTTTCATCCAGATTTTAAAACATATCATATTGCAATAATAAAAACTTCACCAACTTCCCCTAGAAAGTAGTATCTTAACATGTTTAACAAACGTAGTTAACATAACTGAAAAATGAGAATGCCCATAATGGAGCTAAGAAATATATAAACATCAATTTAGAAACGGATCAGAGGTAACTGAACTGATATTTATATTACATTTCAAGGTATGGGACATGTCAGATTTAAACGGCCCCATTGACGGTCAGTATTATTGCCTTTAATTAATATTGCGCAATATATTTCTCCTGGCGACTCAATACTATTGCTTAATATTTTATTTTGTTCTTGGTTCAGGGAGAGTAAACATGTTGAGTGATACTAATGTTGAGTGGGCCTTGCTTTAGCCCTGTGTTCAAGAAACGAAAAGTATCGCTGGTGGATCAAAGAGGGGATCAAGAAAAGACCCCAATACACACACACACACACACACAAATCTCATAACAAACGTAATGCTGAGTGAGCCAGACGACCACAAAATTCTCTTTTTGTGCAATTCGACTGTCCATCATTTGATGGGATACACAAGACTCTTGCCTCTACAATCGCTAAATAAGTACTAATATGTGAGAAGCAGTCACACACAGTCGGCTTTTATCCATTACGCTAAGCCAGTTGGCCACCAGAAGTAACATTGGAAACCTGAAATTCATAGGGATTATATCGCCAACGTTTGGAATAATTGTGCTGGAGACGTGGTTATTGCTTGGCAGACAGATAGACGGGTAACTGAATGCATATGGCGCAGTAGTGTCCACAGACTGTTCAAACTTCTCGCCTTACAGGATTTCAATAACAAATTTTTTTACGAATCTAAACCACTCTCTAGTTATCCGGCTTGAAAGTTGACAAGACGACACAAAACGTAGCTTTTAAACGTTAAATTAAAAAAAGTAAATAGAAGATTAAATAGTGTGATGTCGGGTGGCTCATAACCAAAATTTCGAGGGAAGTTACTGCCTCTAACTTATGGTAGAAGTAGGCAAATGGTTTCTCCTACAAATTGGTAAAGAATTACCAAAGTACAGTACTTAGTTTCCTGCCCTGAGAATATCAGCTGTTATTTCTAGGAATTTTTACAGCGCAAACTGTGTAATTCATAATAATATAAAGTTTGCTGCTTCCAAGAACACAAGAAATTGACAGAGAGGCTAAGCATATACGTAAGAAAGTAAGTTCACCCTAGGACAGAACACGAAAGCCCAGTGAGGGAGTAGAGGTATATCTCTACTCTTTCTTTAACCTCGGCGCTAGATTGGGTGGGTGGTTAACGCCACGCTCCGGCCGCTTTACCCCCGGGAAAGACCCGGTACCCATTGTATAGGAGGTTGGGTCAACCTAAGCATATTATGTACTTACGTGTAAATGTAGCAATAATTTCGAAAACTAGGCTTTCACTTCTAAATAACAAGAAGTTACAGCTGACTGATGTTGCTTGTGGCCTTTGCGGGAAGTACTATGGAAAATTCCACTTAAGTTATAAAAAAGTAACTAAAATTGGCAACTATGATTTTGTATTTCAAACAATTGTTAGGCTTTAACATCACAGGAGAAATTCTTCTCAGCAGCTCCGAATATATCTCTGTATGCACATTTCTTATGTATGGAACCGGAAATAAGTTACTTGTAGTAAAAGCATATTTAAATTCTTCATAAAATATATATGCCCTAATGAAATAGTTTTCCCCTTACGAGTTTGTGGACAAACTCCTTTTAACATTGTCACTGTTGTCTCTTTGAATTTAGAAAACTTTCTCTTTTCTTATGTTTAATGTATTGGAGACCATCCTATATCCAGAGGATTCTACACTGAAAATTGTATGTGAGTTGGGTGGGGTTCGAACACAGCAGAGGACGATGGACTTACAGAATAAAGTTGTGGCTGGTAGGAGTTCCGGGCCAAGTTACCGGATTACAGCAGTCTGCACTCTGTGCCTCCCTTCAACCCCTCGCCTGTCAGAAACTGTGGTCTAGGGAAAGGGGCTGGCATTTTCTAGACCGTTCCATAAGGAGCAAATCACAGTCGCACATACAGCGCACCCTACTATTCCAGACAAGTCTGACTGAACTACACAAAGAACGTAAACCAGGCTCTGATAGTCAATTTTCATAGGTCTTCTTTCAGACTCCTTTCATATTTGCGATACCGTAAGCAATCACTTTGAAATTTTTAGTCTGGACGGCAGCTTTATTTGCGTTAGAAAGAGTAATTGAGCAAGGTACAGGATAAAATCTCCTGTACTTTGTTAAATTAAACTACCAGTAAATGAAGCTCTTAACTATCTGTGCAAATTTCAAAGTGAATGTGCTTTTATCAGATTCAACCAGTGCAGCTATTATCGTCAATATCGGATACTTTACACAAGATTAAAAGGTGTAGTCGGACAGGATATGTGCGTATGTTTGAGACACAGTGCAGTCCCGATTACCCGCTCTTCGGTTTTGTGAAGTGCTCAAACGTTATAACGCTATTATTACTTAAATAAATATTCCTTTTACAACTATCACTATATTTTATCAACAATCAACTCCGAAAGTAACGTAATAAATTACGCTTGTATATGACAAAATAAAGAAGAGCACCTCAAATGTTCACATCTTGCGAAGGAACTGCCTGCTAAAGCACGTTATTGAAGGGAAAATAGAAGGTAGGATGAAAGTTAGGGAAAGAAGAGAAAGAAAACTTAAGAAGCTACTGAATGAGTGTAAGGAAACGACAGGATACTGGAAATTGAACGAAAACGCACTATATCGCGCTCTGTAGAAAGCTCGTGTTGGAAGAAGCCTGGGAGAGCCTAAGGAAAAGAATTACAATAAAATATCTACCTGCAAGTGTTTGGTCATGTTAATTGTGAGTTACGTTGCTGGACTACAGTTACTTGATTCCAAAACGAGAGTGCCGTTTTGCTTCATCTTTTCGTGAGAGCTACTAATCACTCATTAACAATATATTTCATTCATTAACACATAAAACTAAAACACAAAAGAAAACTGTTGGGTTTCAAGTCTCGTTGAGTGTGATTTCGTGTCGTTGAATGAACAGTTACTGACGTTTTGGAAGGATCGTAATGTCTTCATCTTCAGAGTCAAGCAATCTGGACTGCTGGACCCTGGAGATGAAGGCATTAAAATCTTTCGAAACGTCTGAAAGTATTCGCC
>Ga0123355_10013138_pt1 | contig 12868 bp, 7 predicted proteins | sample TergutEmb28metaG_3_FD_89872 | JGI IMG/M metagenome (GOLD analysis project Ga0123355, IMG submission 89872) | Embiratermes neotenicus P1 segment gut microbial communities from Petit-Saut dam, French Guiana - Emb289 P1 | ecosystem: Host-associated > Arthropoda: Insects > Digestive system > Gut ...
AGAGACAGGTGGCGGACGCTTGTGAGTGCGGTAATGAACCTTCGGGTTCCGTGAAATGCGGGGAATTTCTTGACTAGCTGCAAACCAGTTAGCTTCTCAAGAAGGACTCTGCACCATGGACTAGGTAAGTAAGTAAGTAATATTCAGATTTGCGGTTATGCAAGGAATTTCAGTAACGGAAAATTGTTACCGCTAACAACACCGATACATGCTAGAAGTGATTTTTGTGACACTAGTGTTAGGAGGGGGGCCGGGTTAGCTTAACAGGTATAGCTGCTCGGAAGTGACTAAACGACTCGGTGTTCGAACTCCGATGGATGAAAGAGAATTTCTCTTCTCCTCACCCATACGGAAGGGCTGTGGGATTCCACCCAACTTCGTGCACAATGAGTACCGCGTCTTTGCCGGAATTAAAGCAGTCGAAGCCTGGGGTTGGCCACCCACCCTCATCTAGCCCCAAGAATAAGCATGGGTAGATTTATACTGCTGTTCCCTCTAGTAGCATTCTGTGTGCCGTCCATTACCTTTACTTGCAGAAGCACAAGAATTTCTCACTCTTAAATGACCAGTCTTTTATTCTGCTGCTAAAGACAAACGCTTTTGAAGAATATGTTTCTTTGCGTCTACTAATGCCTGAGTCCTTTTACTTTCTTTCTCCGCAACTTGCAAGTTCCATTTTTTTTCTGTATATTTTGCCCCATTCATAGGACTACATCTGTTGGAGTCGACAAAGAAAAATAATTAAAAGATTTAATAGAAATGCTTTAAACCTACCCAGTTTCATGATAAGCGTTATTTCGTGATAAGAGAGTATAATGTCGCAACGAAATTCGGGTTGTGTTTTATATTTATTTCGAGGTCACCACACATAATTCCTTGAAGCATTGTCATAACATGAAAAAAATTATGTCAAGAAATTTGGTTTAACTCATTACACTGAATTCTCGCCACCTATTTGTAACTACTTGTCTAAAACAGTTATTCGAAATATAATATGTGCAATTCTACAAGGACAATGATATCCTGTAATGCAGTGGTTGCGCTTCGGGATGAAATATCAAAACAATAAATTCTATGATTGCCCGGAGATGTACCTTACCGAATATTTAACAATACTGCGTAACGACATTTCTGTCAGTCTATTGTGCTGAATACTTTGACATGATGGATCACCCTTAATGTACGAAATTCAATGTTTGCGGTTTGTGCGAACAACTTATCATTCACCAACTCAGAATTTTGCTCATGCACTATACGTTCTCTTCCTTATAATTCTCACAATAAACGGGATTTGCTTGCCTAAACAACATAAACTGTTTGCCATTCATCATGCAAAAGCAGTGTTTTCTATACGGTATGAGTTAAATTGTAAACATAATTTAGTTAATTTTAGTCTTCAAAAGATGAACACGCCGCAGATTTCTAACGCATGCGGAATTGCATCTTGCTTAATTAGAATCATTTGACAGCTCATTTCTGTAATTCAGATGTCTGACGTCATTTCATGAGGTTTAAGCTTTCTTCAAGCCTGAAAGAGTTTCTCGAATTTCGTCATTTAATTTATTTGTTAAACCTATCGTTGGCGAATTTAATGCTTTGTTGGCCTGCATCGTGATATATCCGTACAATATGAACCAGCAGGATTCCTGCCAACAGCCAGTCAACATAAATCCATGACATATACCAATTGCTGTATATACAGAGAAGTACCTCCTGATAATGAGCAGCAAGTTTTTTCGAAACATGTAGAGGTTAATTATTGAAATAAATTGAAAGTAAATAGTGCATCTTGTAGGTTCGTATAGGAGGGAAATCCGTGGCGAATTAAGTGCAGAAAGCCATTCCCTGTGTTGTCAAATTGCCTTACATATTCGAACAAACTTGTCAAGAGGCGACAGGAGGGTTTGTACTAATTGACATCAATTCATATATTCAGAGTAGAAATAGGCAACCTTAAGACATGTCTTGTTCATAGCCTTGGAAGTGTCAATATACCGTGTTGGAAACGAGGTACTGTATGACGGGTGTTAAATGAAATGGGGCGAATTTTGTTTTGAGAAATAAAAGTGACAATTATTAATAAATGATTAGTAAAATATTACGAAGACAAAGCAGATGATAGTGTGCATAAAGGAAGAAGCGAAGGAAGTGAAACGAAGAGGCGGCTGAAGGCAACTTATGTGGCTTGAAGTGCTTCCTTAAGAAATGAGATGAATATTTTAATGCAAACATTACCTACAAAACAAATATTAAACGCCATGTTGGCAACAATGGACGTAATGTGAATAAAAGCCTATAGAAAGATTAATGTCAAGATAATTTTAATTTTTTTAGAAAATCAGTACAGAGTGAAACAGTGCAAGAGGAGGATGTGAAAGTTATATAAGTAGACTTATATACAAAAAATTTGTGGTTACATGAAGCAGCAATAGGATGTTGATTGTATATATGAAATGTGTAAATTTTGTACGTCTGCAATAAAGTGCGCATGAAGTGAAGAATAGAGAAGAATTGGAAGTGCAGGTTAGAGAGACGCAAGAGAAAAGAATATGCAACAAAGCCCTTGTCAGTTTGAACTTTTTGAAAGAAAGGATGTCGATTCCGCTGAAAACAATAACTGTCACTAAAAGCTGGACCCACTTGCAAACTGTCAGTGACATTTCGTCTGTATAAGCATGATAATGGCAAGTTGACTCCATCACGCATTAAAAAAAGACATACCAAACATTGATGCTGCGGTAATTGAACAAGTGGAATTGACTGCTCTTTTCTTAATTCCGCCCAGTCCTTCTTTGAACATTTCGTATGTGGCCCTTAAAATAAAATTAAACCTGGGGTGTAAACTTCTGGCTTTTGATATAGTGCAGTATTGTAGGTGGACTAACATGTTTCTGAGGAATGTATTGATTCTACCTGCAGGAGCAGATGATTGTCTATATGACCAGTTTGTGGATTCATCTATTTCTTGTGGGTTTTTGGGAAAGAAAGTGACAACTCATATTAGCAGTTGGAATGAATCCTGGCATAGCACAATGGGAACTGTGAATATAAAATATAAGAAAGCAGGAAACAGTGTCTCAAGATATGGAAAAAAATGCATAAGAAGAGTGAGAGACCAGAAAAATAACCTTGCAACAGCCTGTGTGTTATTCAGCCACATCGTCACCCTAAAAGCTCCAGTGTCAAAATCGACCCAGTCCTTCAACCCTAAACACGGTGGCAGCAGGTTCCACCGAACGTCACGACACAAAAGGCCACAGTGCTAAGCAAACCCTGGCTTTAAAGCAGCAAGCAAATACGAGGAGTTTCAGGAGGAAGCTGTAATATTTTGGGAGAAAATTCTTTAGTGTAAATAGCATAGATATAATGAGGAGTACCTACAGTATATCGAAATTTTAAAGGTTAATGGGATATTGGCGATATAAGTTTGACAGAATGAGAATTGTTGTACATTTATTGATTATCAAATATACATTAAAATGAGGAGGAATTTGTAGTTTCTGCATTGTTAGCACTTGTACTTAACATTTAATTAAAATCTGATAGATATAAAACAATTATTGAGATAACCCCACAATATTTAAAAAAAAAATCGTTCTTATGGTTCCAAGTGCTTTAAATAGCACACTGACCACCTCATGGCTTGGCTTCGCTATTAGCTCAAGCACAGATACAATACGTGGAGCCGCAAGAATACCACATCTTTCCTGCGTCATTATCTCCGTCACCGTTCAACTTCAATATAGGTGCATTTGCGTATGTTTATGTAACTTAATATAAGGAAAGTTACCAGAAAGTATGGAAACTTTATCCTGAAACACCCTGTACGAGAATAACTTCACCTTGAAATATTACATAAGATTCACATGACGAACCTTTGGCTTTATTGATTTGGGAATTTATTTGCTCATCCTGATAATATTTTAGTGTGATGAAAGCTAGGTAATTAAGTCCAGATTAGATATACGCCAAGCTGATGAGGTAATAATAATTTATTGTAAATTTTGGTCGTATTATTTGCCACTGAGAGTAAAAGCGTCAATATTGTGGTCTTCTGCTTTTTGCTCTGCATCCTGGTAAAATATACGTATCCTTTCGAGGGGCGAATTGTCTTCAGACGGATGGCAGAATTTACAGTGCAAGAATATAGAGAGTGTTGCTAGTAGACCGTACGGTCCAGGTGCTATGGGTTCTTTAAATATTTTCATGAAATCATTAAGACTGTTTTGACTGGAAGGCCATTTATCACGACCGCAACTTTTCCTGATCCTCCTAAGTCCGTGAAGTCTTTAATGCGATCGTGTTTCCTTAAAAAATGTGGTAATTATCTACCTGACTATCTAATGACAAGAAGTAAAGAAGTGTACGAACTAGGGGCTAGATAATTTAATGAAGTAAAGTCCAGGAGAAGGTAACAGTCACTCAGGTATGAAGATTTCGAGGAGGATTATTAAGGAGACTTGTCTCTTATGGGATGTGATGCATCATAGTCTGGTAGAGATTTAGGGATTTTTTTAGGCCATTGCGTTATTTCAAACATCAGTGGAGATAATGTAGGCTGCATAACATGGTGACTAGGAAAGCACTTAGAATGGAAACAGTTCATATCCTTAAACTGATAAATACTGCATTTTATAAAATAAATATTTAAGAGTCTGATATTAATTGGATCGTGTATCATTGTGATAGCTGAAGAATAAAAGACCAACTTGATGTCACTTGCTGAAGCCGGCAGCCCGGATACCACCCTAGCCGAACCGCACCCTAACTCCAACACACAGCAATCCAAGAACAATACAGCCAATGTGGTTGTTCAGAAACATAGTAACAAACTCCTGAAATGGACATATTAATGCCCGAAACATGTTGAGTATCTAAGAAGTAAAGTAAATATAGCAAGTGACATCTAGTTGGTTTTTTATAATTCAAATATTTAAGACTTTGTTTCCTGTTTTAAAGAAGATGCGCTGCGTATCTATTACAAAATCAACCTCTTAGATATTTAGATAATCGATTTTTTTGAAGAATGATTAAAAATCGGTAAATAAACTGCGAGGGAAATCAGCATTCTTAATATTTAAGTAAGTGTTACATATATTAACCACTCTGATTGAGTCCTTTCAGTTACGAGTAAGCGTTTCAATCTTATAAGTTCATTTTACACTTCACAGTATTAACTCACATACGCCATTTTGAGTACTAATCACTTAAAACTGTATAAAAATTTATCTTTTTACTGTGAGAATTATACGAAACACAAATGCACTATGGGATGGAAATGTAAAATTCAGAGATATTTAATGTTAAACTCTACGGTACATTCAGAATCATTCCGTTTTAAAAGCCTAAGAGTTACGCCATGTAGGAAAATGAATGTCAAAGAATACGCAGTATCTCCCTGTAAAATGAAGAAATAAAATACAAGATGCTATGTTTTCCCATGATAATTCTACAAAGCGCAATGCAGTAACGACTACACCTTAATAATACTTCGCCATTCTCTGTGCACTGGGTCGAGTGTGTCTCCCTAAAAGTCACCTGACACTTGTTCGATGTCAAACTACGCGAATTATGTGTCGAGAAAGAGAGAGAGAGTCCCTCGAGTTTGCACAGAACTGATATTTGTATTTCCTCAGGTTATGCGCAAAATATTACATTAACCGCTCTTTCTTACATACATACATACAGACATACTGCTTTTTAAAAAATGTAGACCTCATACTAACAGTGCATTAACTTAACTACAGGAAAAGAAACGTAACGTTAGTCCCGAATTTTATCGAATTGGAAGTTTATTACCACGTGCGCAGTAGTCAGACACTATATCCTACCCTGAACCAGTTAAATCTTTCCATACTGTCGCATTCTTTTTACCGTCCATCGGCGATTGCATCCCTCAAACCCTTCAGTCCCTTCAGATTTTAAGCCAAAGTATTATAAGCAATTTTCTTCTCTTCTGTCAAAGTATTAAGATCTTAATGCTTCTCTTTGTGCTGCTGCGATCGTATTCTTACTTCTCCACTCTCTGTCTCTCCCCCATTTTCTGCCAGTCTTGTGTATTTTCCTTAAACTTGGCACTAAGCTTCTTACAAAACGTAAAATGATTTTAAGAAAAATTCATTACACAGGGCGCTTTAAAGCTATTACACTTAGTGGGCTTTGATTGCAGATACATTTATTACGTAAAAGGGTTTTATACAATCTGCTGTGGAAGACTGACAGACACTTTTATGCAGTCTGTACTGTGGCAGATTGACACACAGTTTTTTGCAGTCTCTACTGTGGCACACTGACACATTCCTGCAATCAGTACCATGGAAAATTAATAAACGTTCACAGAGTCTGTATTGTGGTTCGCTGATAAACGTTCATGCAGGCTGTATTGTAGCAGACTAATGCATTTTTTACAGTTTGTACTATAGCACACTTACGCACCGTCATATATTCTGTACTGTGACAGACCGATACATCTTCATGCATTGTTTAATGTGGCAGACGAGTGCACACCTCCATACGGCATGAATTATGGCAGACTGATACGATGTTACAATGTGCATTGTGACAGACTGTTATCAGCTCTTGCTTAACATGTGTATCAGTACCAGTTGTTTGCTGGTGTATCTGTGCTATCTGTTGTTAACATGTGTATCAGTACCAGTTGTTTACTGGTGTGTCTGTGCTATCTGTTGTTTAACATGTGTATCAGTACCAGTTGTTTGGTGGTGTATCTGTGCTATCTGTTGCTTAGCATGTGTATCAGTACCAGTTGTTTGGTGGTGTATCTGTGCTAGTTGTTGTTTAGCATGTGTGTCAGTACCAGTTGTTTGGTAGTGTATCTGTGCTATCTGTTGTTTAGCATGTGTATCAGTACCAGTTGTTTGCTGATGTATCTGTGCTATCTGTTGTTTAGCATGTGTATCAGTACCAGTTGTTTGGTGGTGTATCTCTGCTAGCTGTTGCCTAGCATGTCTATCATTACCAGTTGTTTGCTGGTGTATCTGTGCTAGTTGTTGCTTAGCACGCGTATCGGTACCAGTTGTTGGTTTTGTGTGTGCCCGTGTCAGTTGTTTCTTAACAAGTGTACCTATACTTGTTATTAGTGTGTGTTTACCAACCAGCTGTTTCTTATTACGGGTGTTGTGTACCACCGTTTGTTTATCGTTTGTGTCTCTTCCAGTGTATTTGTCGTGTGTAGCTGTGCCAGCTGTTGCTTTACAAGTGCCTGTACCAGCTTGACCTTTTTAGTGTGTGTGCATCTGTACCACATTTTGTCTGCCCATTGTTTCCAAATTGCGCAATGTACACTTTCTGTTACCACTTGCATTGCTTTCAGAACCTCATAATCACATTCTTTTATCGAAAACAACAAATTATCAATCGACATATCTATATTTCATTGGAACGGCACTTCATGTTCCGGATCATTCGATCCATCATCAGGTGATCCGAAAAATGTTGTGCGTTTCATATAAAATATAGTTCTGTCGACTGGTCATTTGTTGCTTTCTTTATTTCTGGGACAAAACGGGACGAGCTTCTAAAAAAAGTTAAAAGCCATTATTCCAGCTTTGAAGCGATAATTGGAGCACCCTGATGTTCTTGCGAAATAAGAATGTGATGGGTGACAGAATCAACAAACTCTGGTTTGAAGTGCCACAAGTTGGCTGTGGCAGGAATGCTGGGAGTGTTACATCACCCTTTAACAAAGCAGTGTGAATTATTTTACAATAATAATATTCAGATTCGCAGTAAGTGCCAAAGATAGTAGTAAAATGTCCTATATTTGACGACAGTTGATACGTATTGCATGTTTATATGAAATAATACAATAAAATGGCGAAAAGATAGTCATTGATAATGCTACTAGTCCCTTGAAGTATCAAACTCCATCAAAATTGTATCTGGAAACTTCAATTTCTATTGGAGGGTACGGATGCAATGCAAGTGTTGTTGTTTGGCGGTTAGGAGGGGAGCAGGTGCATGAAGGGAATGCGATTTTAACCAGCAACAACAAACTTGTACAGGAGGGGGCAGTAAGCTGTCACCCAGCTTAGAGGGAGGGGGTGAGTATAAATTTCTTGCTATTGGTTAAAATCGCATTCCTTTCTTGCAGCCGCTACTCTGCTACCCACCATGCAGCACGCTTGCAGTGTTACCGTACCCTCAGAGTGAGCACAATGTTTATCCATCGGGTAACGTTTCTTAGGGGAAAAAAATCCTGCTCTTTCTGATAAACATACAAAAGAAGCACCCATATTATTGTACGCGGAAACAACAGTTAGATTTAATACACTTGATAAAATATAGCAACCACTTGCAAGGGCTGTCTGTCTGTCTGAATAGGTGGAGCCGATAAATTGGTAAATATTGGCTAGATTTTCAAAAGCACTAGAATGAACCCAAACTCGATAGTGATTAATTAAGATTATGTGGCAATAAAATTGATATCGGAATTTGAGATGATACAAAAAATCCCTAATAATAATGATAATAAATAAGGTAGAATTTACTTATTTCATATTAAAAGTCAAGAGAAAATAATTGGAACTCTTAATATCTGAATGTTTCATTTGATATTATTTAGTTACATGCTCATTGAACTGAATTTGATTTGTAAAACCAAGCCACCATAGATTAGATTTAGTGCGCACCTTGGTAATGTAACTTACGTGTAGAAATACAACAAGGTAGCCTACAAGAAAACGGTTAACCATACACGTACTTCACGTCTTTGTGTCTGCAAAGCAGAGTTTTCTGACCATTAGAGATTACAGGATGGAAGTAGTTGGCAGACCGTATAACAGATATAACCCTAAGCAGGCGAGGTTGGATTTAGGCAGCATGACACTTGATATCCTCCTCCGTTATCTGGTAGTATTCAATGACTAATGAGTTACAAGGTACCAACAGACTACCCTGGTAGTTTTGAATGAGATATCAAACAGGTCTACCGCAATTACCGCCATTGTACTCAGCTGATGCACTTTTCTGTGAACGGCCGCTGCTCTCTTGTGTGTACTTCGAAGCTGAAGGTAAAACCTTGGCAACAGCCTACTAGAGTACATGGTATAGTAACACAGCATACCGCAGTACGTACCTTACATGCTGTGAAGACCTCAAATGAAATAAGATTAATGCTTTCTAAACGGTAACTAATGCAATCTACGTGATGGCATGGAGATTAGTATCAGAGCTGTCGTCTTGCAGAACGTAACGATTTGTAGCGAGAGACGCTGGCTGCTTCTCTACCACAGTTCAACGCATCGTATATACGAACACAGTAATCCTAATTTTAATTATAAGATTTTTAAATTTTATCTTTCAAATAAGTAACGTCTGTCGGTCTTCCGACCCATAAAATTCATCTTCTTCTCTCTCTCTCTAAATTTCAGCGTCTCAAAAACGAAATTCTATGCTTATTCCCGCGTGTACCTCTTCACGTTTGGGTAATATACAGCGTTCGTTTTATTTCCGTTCTTCTTTTTCTATTCCTGTGTAGAGAAGTAACCGCGTAGCCAGAACGAGATTATTTCCTTTGGGAATTGGGGAAGACAGGCACGAACTACAAATACTGCCGTTCTGTCCATACCTTGGAGTGCGGGATGGCAGCAATAAGCCTGCAGACTTCAACAGACTGTGAACAAAATTTGATGGTTACTTCACAACCTGGAGGTGCTGTCTATGGCAGCTTTAACTTCCTTGTCTGAAAGGCGTTTGCTTTTATTTTTGTGGTAAGTTTGTTCTTCCTAACAATAACAGGGGGAACATTTTCTTCTAGGATTGTAGGTCGGATAAACTTGTTCTGCAGGGTAATGGGGAAAAGTAGACCGTCTTGTATGGATGTCACCACCACTAAGGCAACAATACATTTAATGGACCTGTGTTATAGGACTTAGAATTATGTTTAAGTTACTGTAATAGTGAAGTTTTGAAAACATAAGTTTAGATCTCACTGACTTTAATTTTGAAATGGCTAATTAGGTTTCAAATTCCATGTCCAAATTTGTTCTGCCAAGTCCTCAGTTCTTAAGTTGTTGCTTCTGCACTGCAATTTCTTTTGTTGCATTTCTTCTAAGAACTATTCTCGAATCGGAAAAGTATTTTAGAATATAAATAGTACAAACAAAACACTACAGCACACTCAGGCATCCAGATTTGTCAAAACAATAAATCATTTTTAATTTAATTAATAATGTGGCAGAAAATAGGAATAAAGCAGAACGTCCTGAAAATTAATGTTGTTGTAAAAGGAACATTAAGATTAATATTTCATTTATATTTTTAGAGTGTTTTGCACAAAGTTACGGATATACAGTAACATTTGTAACCAGACTTGTTCCAGAGGGAATCGTAACAAATGATCGCATGTACAAAATATTCCTAGGTATTTTTTTTTTCGTTTGTTTGGAAGGGCATGGACTGGATTCAACTGCCTGAAGATAGTGTAGGATATCAGGATCTTATGAACAACGTGATGAACTTACAGTGTCCACAAAGTGTCTAAAATTTCCCATCTTATCTATTCTTAACGTGTAATAACGAAATAATGTTAATTGTCATGTTTTATATTTATTCCATTGCACAGTCTGTCTGCTTTATTTTCTAGTGTGTACTCATTGGAAAGACACGTACATTAGGCCTATATACTATATTTTAATCCGTTGGATTAAGAATATTTCAGTCATTTTGCTACAGTAGCAATTATAAATTTAGGCTCAAGAGAATATCCAGTTGTGGATGTGGAGAAAAGAAGTGACTGCTGTTGATCTGATACAGTAACACACATTTGCAACCAATATTTTATTACTTAATTTTGGACAATGTAATTAGAATTTTAGAAAATTTGAAACCTGCTGGTATTGAGATATTTTTGGTAGTTACGACAATATTGACATGGCTCTTACCGTATGTCTGTTTCTTGATGTAAAAATTGGAGATAAACTGTTTAAATGTAATAACCGTTATGTAATTTATACAATTGAGCAACTGAAAGTAATGCCGACAAAACCACCCGAGAGGGAACAGGGACATCTGTTACCGGAACCCTCATACATAGGCTACAACGCCGAAGCTAGTCGTTTTAATAATTGCTTAAGAGACTCTATTTCTGTGGAAAGCCTGTCGGCTTGCAGTAACCAGCACCACAGAGGAGATTCTTTCCAGAGAAAACACAAGTAGCTCAGCCATTCCAGATACCTGTCACCTTTAAGTAAGTCGCATTGAAAGATTTTCACCACTGGTAGTGATCCATCATCCCAATCTATTTCTTTACGACCAGCTTTAATACCATCCTCGTTCTTACGCTCAAAGACTTAGCGGTGATCTCTTTCATTCAGATTTTCCAGCCGACACATTTCATAGATTTCTTCTCCTACCCCCGTCTGATGTTCTTCGTCACTACCATTGTCCTTATTTTGATGATCCTAATAATGTTCGGTGAAATATTTGAGTTATGAGGCTCTTGTTATATATTTTTGCACCCTCCTATCCGTCTTTATTGCATGCTCAAATAATCGCAGCTTATTTATGTCCGTGAGTGAAGCTTTATTAGTACATAACTATCCTGAAAACTTCGCTGCAGAAGAGCTTGTTTTATCTGAAGATCATTTAAACAGTCGGTTATGCAGCAAGAGGACGTAAGTGACGTATGCACGCTTGACAACCTCAGTCTGTGCAGAGTCTTTTTAGAATGTACTGATATATAGAGCGCAGAGAGAATGTCTAAGTAAACGGTTGGTTTGAAATAGCTTCAGGGTCAGAGAAAAACTGGAAATGGCCGTGCCTTGAACTACGGGTATTAGCCTACAAATCGAAATTTGCCAGATGTTGCTGACACCGTAAATACATTTTAAGGACTTTTACTCTTTTTTTGTGGGCCGGGTAGCTCAGTCGGTATAGCGACTGGCTACGGGCTAGACGGCCCGGGGATCGAATTCCGATGGGGGCGAGATTTTCCGCACCTGTCCAGACTGGCCCTGGAACCCACCCAGCCTCCTGTAAAATGGGTACCGGGTCGTTCCCGGGGGTAAAGAGCGGCCGGTGCGTGACCCTGGCCAATCACCCCCTTCTAGTGCCGTGGTCAAGAAAGAGTACAGCTATACCTCTACTCCCCCTATAGGCCGAATGACTTGTACAGAGCCTCAGTGCCTGTACAAGGGTGCACTTTAGCTTTCCTTTAATTTTTTTTCTTCCGGTCCTAGTGGTCGCGAGTTCTAAGGCGTAGGTCTGCTGGCGGTCGCTTGCTGGGATGGTGGGTTAGAATCCTGCCGGGGGCATGGATGTCTGTGTGTTGTAAGTGTTGTGTGCTGGCAGGTAGAGGTCTCTGCGACGAGCTGATCACTCGTCGAGAGGAGTCCTACCGACTGTGGTGCATCGTTGTGTGTGATCTAGAAACCTCGTGAATGAGGACGCCCTGGTCCATTGGGGGCTGTCGCGCCAAAAACAAACTCTTTTTCTGGTAAACAACACCATGAGGTTTGGCAAATATACAACAATGTTTCGGTGGAACCTGCTTTCCCATACTCATCTAACAGCTACATCGCTATATATTACAGAAGATTACGGGAACCTAATATGTCACGAAGTTTAATGATTTGTGTAAACAATAAAATTTATATGCTCCTAATTTTATGGTATTCATATACGTGCTTTAATCGTTGAACAAGATATGACAAAAGTGCACTATATTAGAATATATTTTTTAAATCTTATGTTTATTGGACCGTGCATCATCTTGATAGTTGAGTAAAGAGAGACCAACTTGATGTCACTTGTTTTATTATTTCATTATTTAATGCTCAACATGTTTCGAATGTTAATACATCCATCCTCAGGAGCTTGCGACTTATTTGTTGAGTTATTTCATGGG
>Ga0123355_10013139_pt1 | contig 12868 bp, 6 predicted proteins | sample TergutEmb28metaG_3_FD_89872 | JGI IMG/M metagenome (GOLD analysis project Ga0123355, IMG submission 89872) | Embiratermes neotenicus P1 segment gut microbial communities from Petit-Saut dam, French Guiana - Emb289 P1 | ecosystem: Host-associated > Arthropoda: Insects > Digestive system > Gut ...
CAAACAGTGGGGGTAAGTTTGGGGCCCGCAAAAAGCGGGGGGGCGGCCCGGCCCAAGGTATGTTTTTTTGGGGGGGGGGGGGGGGGGACTAACCACAATTACTGCCCCTAAGAGAAATTATGAACTTTAGGGGAAAAAATCATTTATTGTGTTTCATTTTATTTCAATATTTTAAAATGTTTTGAACGCAAAAAATTTTTTATTGAAAATATTTATTTTGCCGAACCTCCGATACTGCAGCCCTGGGCGGCTGCATACCCCCTCCTCCCAGTTACACAGCCAGTTCAGCGTTATCGAATAAATCTAATTGGAATGGACGATATACCGGATAGTAAATTGCTGTTGCAGTAACATGCTGAAATTTTGTTCGTTTCTGGTGGTGAAGGGTACAGAAAATGGTTTTACAAATGTCCACTGTTGGGAAGTTGGATAAATGCAACTTCAGGGTGATCCGTACTTCTCACCAAATATTATTCGGGTGATCAAATCGAGAGTATGTTGGGCAGGACATGTGGCACGTATGGGAGAGAGGAGAAGTGCACACAGTCTTTTGGTAGGGTGACCTGAGGGAAAGATACCACTTGAAAGACCGAGGCCTAGATGGGAGGATAAATTTAAAATGGATCTTCAAGCAGTGGGATGGGGAGGCATGTACTGGACTGATCTGGCTGACGATAGGGACAGGTAGCGGGCTGTGTTGAACGCGTTAGTGAACCTTATGGTTATGCAAAATGTGGGGGATTTCTTGACCACTTGAGGATCCGTTAGCTTCTCAGGAAGGACTCTGCTCCATGGAGTTAGTTATTAGTTGGGTTAGGTAATTGGTTGGTTGGTTGGTTGGTTGGTTAATCTTTACGTGACTCGTGCCGTCGAGTTATCACCGATTAGTCCTAGAACACAGTTTACGTTTGTTATAAAACCAACAGCTGTATTATCAAAGTTTTATTTATTCACCAACTGGTACACTAGTGAGTTGTCTTAAAAACAGTATTAAAATTTACATTAAAATTTGTATTAAAACAGCTCCGTCATGTTTCGGTGTTACAGTCACACCATCATCAGGGAGCGCATTAATTTGTGCTTACTAAAGTTACAGTTAAAATATTCCATTAAAATGCATCGGTGTGTGGTTAATACGGTGGTGGTGTGGCTGCATATATTAGGTCTTTATTGGTGTATGTATGTTGCACTGTTCGGCAGAGGACACACACCGACGTATTTAATGGACTATTTTAACAACAGTAACTTTAGTAAGCACGAATTAATGTGCTCCCTGATGATGGTGTAACTGTAACACCGAAACATGTCGGAGCTGTTTTAGTGTAAATTTTATTATTGTTTTTAAGACAACTCCCTAGTGCATCAGTTCGAGAATAAATAAAACTTTGATAATATCAAGATGCACGGTACGAATGTGAAAAAAAAAACAGCTGTGTGTTTCGGCATTTTTAACTAAGCCATATCAGGCTGTACAAAATTTTGGAACGGAGTAACGTACGGTACAACAGTGCAGTCAGAAATAATCAAGACTGAAATATCTTACTTGTCACAGCCACAACTGCGCGTTCGAAACGTCGTAAACATGATAAAGAAAACGTCTGGTCGAATATTCTTAAGAATGTGATGCTGTGTCCACTGTGGCTGCACGTCATGTAGTTACATGAGTGTACAGTCGTTAAAAATCGTAGGCGATTGTCGTGCCTGTAATGACCTGTGGTTGTAAAATTCGAAGTGATTATACTGTGATGACGTGGTCTAAGAATCCGGGGGTCTGCTTGTTGCTGTCTTACTGTTACGCTGTTGAATACCAGTAACGATAAAATACGTACGTAGTACTGACACTGTGCTCCAGGTTGTATATTTTGTAGGTTTTTAGTAAGAATGATGTAGAATAGAATTAGTAACGTTTTGTGGCCAATTTTCGATAACTGGAAAGTGTTTTGGAATACACTTTGCCCTTTTTTTAAGGTGAGGAATCCCCGTTGTCTTTTCAATGATTAATAGTAATTTATACTCTAGCGGGAATTTATTTTGTATGTTTTGTTGACCGTGCATCCCTGTAGGTAGGTAGGTTTCACCCTTTTTTATAGGCCACGAAGGCCGTTAGGGTGAGTAGAGGTATAGATCTATGTGGGGGTGGGGGGTCAGCCCCACGCCCCGGCCGCTTGTACCCCCAGGAACCCGGTACCCACTGTACATGAGACAGGGTGGGTCCCAGGGCCGGTCTGGACTGCGAAAAATCTCGTCCCCACCGGGATTCGATCCCGGACCGTCCAGCCCCTAGTCAGTCGTTATACCGACTGAGCTACCCGGCCTCTGCATCTTTCTTGTAAATGAAGCCAATTTGGTGCACAATTTTTCTTAGTATGTTTATTTCGTTTTGTGTATATGTTTCGGGCGACTATGTGTCCACCATCAGGAGAAACAACTGTATTTATGTGACACTTGGTACTTGTTATTCTGTATGGATGACCCTGCATACCAGTCAGTCACCCCTCTTGAATAACGAGTACCAAGTGTCGCATAAATACAGTTGTTTCTCCTGATGATGGGCACATAGTCGCCCGAAACATGTAGAGAAAAGAAACAAACATCCTAAGAAAAATTGTGCACCAAATTGGCTTTATTTAAAAGACAGCTTTGTTTTCTTAGTTTCATATAGATTTTTTTTTATTGTAATCATATTATCCCTTTCAGTTTTTCTTCAATTGTGTTTTGGATATAGGGCCATAATTTGTTCCATGAATTGGGTAAATTTAAGTATAGTTGTAAGAGGTGTTGGTTTTTAATTTTTTTTAATGTATAGGTATTTGATCTCGACTTTTATTCTAATGGTGGATGCTTTTTGTTGTGTGAATTTGGATGCTGGGGAAACTTTTGGTATTTTTATCATGTCAAAGTTTGGGATTATATTTTTTCGAATACATTTTTGATTAAAGTATATGTTGACATTGCAGTTGTATATTTGCCTATTTAGGTCTTCATATCTGTGGCTGTGTCCTTGACTGGTACTTATAATTTTCATGTGAGGCATCCCCGTTGTATATTTTAATTTATAAAATTATGTATTTCTATTACTCTGTGCCCCTTCGTTTGAGACGGTCGGTAACTTGTTATTATGACTTTTTCCCGGGGAAACACATTGAGCAGTTATTTCAAGATATTGGGAAGTATATACAGAATGTGGCTGTGATCGTGCTATTCAGTATGCTGCCGCCGTCATTCGCGTCCTAATGAAGCAAAGTTGAAGGTTAAATTTGTGTGATAAGAAGCACATGTTAGCGGACGTGGAGGTTTGATGTGCCCCTATGTTGTCTGGATCAATAGTCCCTTCCCATTGCTGGTTCCGGGATAGGGTGGGGCTGCCTCCTCTCCCACAGGCGCAGTCTCTTGATAATTCAATGCCCTATCATATCAACATATTCATGAATGCAGATGATGGTTGGGGCTGTGATGTGCAGTTCTGTGGTGAACGCATCTGTTATCAAGTTTTTATATACAGGGTGATTTAAGAGGAAAGTCAAAATTTGGAAGGGGGGGGGGGTGATAGTGTCGGTCATTGCGAGAAAAAAGTTCATATGAACCTTAGACAATCTTGGAAACGCCTTCTACACAAGCTTAAGGAAAGGAGACAGCCACCTAAAACACAATAGTTGACCTCTGTACCATCCTACGGCTTACCCCGACACGCACCCTGTCTCCTTCACATACCCGCCTGTGGCCTCCTTGAGGGTCGTTACCCTCCACAGCCTGTTTCTGTACTCTGACCCGCCCCTTCTCTGTCACCCTCCTTCCTATTGGCTCAGGCTATTTTCCAGCCAAACTTTTCCCGTATAAACACCCCAGCATTTCTCAAACCTACCCCTTCTTCATACCTACCTGCCTATGAAGATGTAATAGAGTGTTCCGAAACGTCGGTATATAAAATTCAGACGCCGGGTAATTACCCAGAAGAAAGCATACAACAATCTATGAACCTGCGTCTATAATTATGAGTGGTTACCGAGATGGAGCTGTTTGAATCTTCAGACGTAACTCCGTGAGATTTTTGTTTGTGAGGTATGACTAAGAGCGAAGTTTTCAAAAGGAAGGTGGATACAAGAGACAAATTGCTCGCTCGTAATTCGGGTGCTGCTGCTACGCGTAAAGACGTGAAATCGACTGAGACGAACAAGGCGCGATCAACGCACACGAGGTGCATCGTGTATTGATGTTGACGGTGGGATTTCCGAACGTGTATTGTGAACTGTGACAGATTTGTCATTTAACCATTTAACCGCCGAATTAAATCCCATCTGCCATTTGCTGGCATTATTAGGAGCTCACCATATTTTCCATCTTAGCAGGATAAGTGTTAAACATCAACAGTAATTTCCCTTTCTTTACCAGTATTTACATTTACAGTGATTTTTTTGTTGGTAGATTCGAACAGCGGTGTCTCGGTAACGATTCAGAATTAGATTTATGATATATTTGTTAACTGCAATTGAGTGGACACCCGGTGGCAGTAGTACAGTATGCAATACACAGAACAATACAATGAAAGTATACACAGAACGGTACGTACATAACAATAAGAGTACATTAACATAACAATAAAAATACGTAATTTACAAAATTAAAGAGGCATAGAAAACGTACAATCATATATACAGTGATACAAAATGGAACCAAAAGAATATGAAATATGAACGTTTTCCTCACAATGACTGGTAGTATCACCTGCGAAATATTGTCCTTTCCTCTTGAATCACCCTGTATGGAATACTGCCCTTGCAGTGTTACTGAATAGCAACAGTCCATCGAGGGGTTTAAGTACTCTCGGTTATATTTACGTTATGCAGCGTTTTGAAGAACAAATATTAAATAGATATGAAACGTTGAAGGGCTAATATCTAGAATCATCTCATAATTCGGAATGTAATTCAAACTGTCGCAAAATTACGTGAGGCCCTCCAGAGGCCGAACAACAGGGTGTTACAAAATCTTTCCTCACTTTTTTTTCCGAAGTACTGGACACTGATTTTAATTTCTAACTGTTGAATTTTTAAACCCATTTTTCTTACTACTTTGTATGAAAACTGTTCCTGCTCAAAAAAGTGTAATGAATTCTGCGTACTTTGTCTTACTGAAGATAGGAAGCTGAGATACCAACTGTGTATACGGGCATGAACAGTGATGTGGTGCAGTTGACATGTCAGTATTGTTTTGCACTCTGATTCCGCCTGATGACGGTTTTGTGTACTTAAGCCAAAACATGTTGTGCTGAAGTTACGTTATAATGTAACATAAGACGTAGCATGATTAACAGCCTCGGTGGCACAGTGGTTAAGGTGCTGTATTACAAATCGGAAGGTCGCTGGTTCTGTCCCAGCTGGTGTCATTGAAATTTTTCATTGACATAATATCCTTCCGATCGCACTATGGCCCCGGGGTCGACTCAGCCTCGAACAGAAATGAGTACCAGGAGTATTCATTTCAGTGTGTTCTGGGGATGTTTCGCCGGTACTAAAGCGGCCTGGACATGAACCTGATCACACCCCTCCATCTAGTTCTGAGGTTAAGAGGAAATACTTGGAGCCTTACCACTTCCCTCCCCATGTGGCTTGAAGCTGTGCAGAGTAACAAATTTACCTTTTTTACTTCTGTTTGTTTCATGTTATATCCGCCAAACAAGGTCAATTGAGATATTGCACAAAGGCGAAAGATTCGGTTTGCATTGCGTGTTTTCCTACTCAGTGTCGGAGATAACTTTGCCACTCGTGTATGCTAACACTGCTATCAAGCGCTGATAAGGGATGGGAACTGTCGTAACAAAAATTACATTTTTCGGGACTTCAAAACTGCACGATTGTACACAATGCTGACACAAAAGCACTGTGCTGTTAACCGAATTGTTTTGTACGCATTGTGTTGGCATATGATGTCCGACATTAAATACCTGCGTCTTACAACTGGATGATGATGATGACAGCGGTGGCACGGTCGTTAAGGTGCCATGCTACAAATCGGATGGTCCCTGGTTAGATCCCAGCTGGTGTTATTGGAATTTTTCATTGACATAAAATCCTTCCGATCGCACTATGGCCCTGGGGTCGACTCAGCCGCGAACAGGAATGAGTACCAAGTACAACCTTACCACCTTCCTGTGCCGTTGTCGTGAAATCTAGGAACCTTAACTTCCTGGAACCTTCTGGGCCACTCCAACCCTGTAACAGGACTGCTTTACCTTTATGTATATTATATTTGTGTGTGTGTGTGTGTGTATATATATATATATACACACACACACACACACACACACAAACGGGGCACGCGGTGGCGCATTTGTTTGAGGCCTTGCGCTACAAGTCGGGAGGTCGCGGGTTCGATTCCCGGTGGTGTCATTGGAATTTTTGATAGACATAACCCTTCCGGCCGCACTGTGGCCCTGAGGTTGACTCAGCCTGTAATAGAAACGAGTGCCAGGAATATTTCCTGGGGGTGGGGGGTAAAGGCCGCCGGTGCGTAGGGCTGACAACCTTACTACCTTCATGTACCTATTGTCTTTAAATCTGGGACACTCAACCTCCTGGAACACTCTGGGCCTATAGCATCTCCAGAACACTGACAGAGTTCAGAAATATAACACCGTACATTTATTTGAAGAACGACATTGGGAAGAGTTCATAGCTTTAGTATTACCTGCAAGAGAGCAGGGTGGGATGTGTGTGGTTGTATGTATGTATGTAGATTCATGCTGGTATAGGCTTGTGAAACGTTGCATCGCGGCGTCTTTTGTGCGGAGGATTTCGACTCGTGTCGTGAAGTTTGGTCGTTTTCATCATCATCATCATCAACAGGGTATAAGCCATTCCGGGCCTTTTCCATCCTCATGGGGTATGTGTCCGTCTTTTTCTTGGTCGACCCACACTTTAACCCCTGCCGAGTGGAGTGTATTCAGACACTACAATCGGAATGTGTGTAGTGTATCGTTCGTGTGCTTTCTTCACTCGCATGTATAATCCACAGTAATATTTAAATATCTATATGTATTTTTTTTCTCATTTCTTTATTTGTTTTATGACCGTGTACATCCTGCGGTTTACCTCCTACATCTTATTAATCTGTTTCGGTTTTACTCTTACGTTGTTTTATTACAGCCGAGTTCTCACACCTGTGTAGGAGCTTTGGTGGCGAAAATATCTTGTGTAATTGCAACATTATTTACTTAGTACTGGTTTTAAATTTTCTCGAGCATTTCCACGTGTGTGTGTGTGTGTGTGTGTGTGTGTATTTGAACCTCACTACATACGGCAGATTTTTTTTTATTTTAACACTTGTACCCTGCATCTTTTATTATTTTGCACAATGACCAACAAATGCACAATTACCGGGCCAACACAACTGTATATACAGCCAACATACAGACGGACTTCATGAGAATTGTAACAACAGAATGATTTTAGCCCATGTTATAAATAGGACAATTTTAATATTTTAAGTAAAGCCGATTTGGTGCACAGTTTATTCTTAATACATTTATTTTTAGCTTGGGCCCGGTAGCTCAGTCGGTATAGCGACTGACTACGGGCTGGACGGTCCGGGATTGAATCCCGGTGGGGACGAGATTTTCCGCACCTGTCCAGACCGACCCTGGGGCCCATCCAGCCTCCTGTAAAATGAGTACCGGGTCTTTCCCGGGGGTAAAGTGCGGCCGGGGCGTGCTGCTGACCACTCACCCCTTCTAGTGCCGCGGTCATGGAAGAGTAGAGCTATACCTCTACCCACCCTCTGGGCCACGCCGGGCTTGCAACGGGATCACTTTACCATTACAAATTCAGTGATGGCTTGCTACGATTTATTTTGTGGTGAGGCACGATAGCTCAGTCGATATAGTGAATAGGCTACGTGCTGGACAACCGAGAAATTGTGGTTCGATACCCAGCGGGAGCAAAAGATTTTCTCTATCTCCGAAACCTTCAGACCGGCTCTCCGGCCCCACCTAGTTTCCTATTCATTGGGTACCTCTGGGCCACACCGGGTCTATAAAGGGATCACTTTACTTTTTTTTAAATATTTATTCTTAGTGTATTTATCATTCTCTACATGTTTCAGGCGACTATGTGCCCATCATCAGGAGAAACAACTATATTTATGCGACACTTGGTACTTGTTTTTACGTGTGGATGACTGTCTGGTGTGTAGGGTTTCATTCCACCCTGCGTACCAGTCATTCATCCATACAGAATAACAAGTACCAAATGTCGCATAAATACAGTTGTTTCTCCTGATGATGGGCACATAGTCGCCCGAAACATGTACAGTAAAGAAATAAACATTCTAAGAAAAATTGTGCACCAATTTGTCTTTATTTACAAGATCATACAGGGAAGAACGGCCAACAAAATATAAAATTTTGACAGTTTTAATATTTTTAATATTTTAAACATTGAGATTTAAACAGCATAAAACTTATGTGAAATAATTTTAAATTGTATTACCAACAGCTGCATTTGACATACTTGTGTTACTTGGCAAGGTACTAACTACGAACTCCCTGAGGATGCCACAATAGTGTCGAAACATGCAGGATGAGTGTGATTATCTGTTAACTAATTGTGCATTTGTTGGTCATTGTACAAAACAAAAAAAAATACACGTCAGTAGTATAAACAACCAACTAGATGCAACAATAGCAATTTATTAGTAAATTCAGTCAGCTCAACATGTTTCGGGCGATAATTTCGTCCCTCTTCAGGACAACTAGACTATGTTTACAGCTTGTGGTATAATGCACCGAAGAAATTGCCTGCTGAAGATGGACGTAATTATCTCCGTAACATGTTGAGTTGATTGAATTTACTAATAAATTGCTATTGTTGCATCTAGTTGGTTGTTTATACTATTTATCAGAGATGCACAGTCACACAAACATAAAAAATACGCCAGTATTTATGTGCGATAGCCTACATCGCCAGTAGTTGCTAGGTTCTCTCAAACAGTTCATAAAGAATCGGCCATTCGATAGCAGGTTTATGGGAAAGTGGAGGTTTTAGGTATTTGGCCGCACCTGGTACCGGGTGTTGGGCTGTTCAACTGGCACGAGTTTATAACTTTTTGTTTCTTCCCAGTTTGTGTATGTGGAGGGGATCATAAAGTGCTGGTAGCCCAGATATGTGGGTTGATATGATTTATTATACCTTCGACACGCATGATAAATAAACGAATGGTTCGTACAATTTGTGTCCAGTATGCTTGTCTGGATCGGAATATGTGTGATATAGGTGAGTTTCCAGACTTCTTGTACGAATTTAAAAAGTATTAATGCCTTACGTGGAAACCACGTCAGTCCATCTTTCCGTCTATAAATGACCTGTAATCAAGAATTAATCAAGGGGAGTACTGTCTTTCAATATGCCAAAGACTAAGTCCTTCATACCCCTCCGTCCACAACATTTGTAGAAACAAAATCCCCCCCCCCAAATGCTCGGTAAATATGAAATAAAATTCGTCTGCATTCGAGTAACAAAACAGATATAAATTTGGTTTTGGTTGACGATTTGTACTTCACTTTTGCTCTTCATATATCGCAACGGCTTGTCACTGTTAAAAATTCTAGTCTGATTTTTTTACTCTGAATTTTTGGGACCAGATAGTGTTTTTTTAAAGGCAAGTTTCCGTTTACTGTAGATGCGGGTCTGGACCAGTGTTTCTCAACCGCCGGGCCGCGGCCTGGTACCGGGCCCTGGCATCAATTATACCGGGCCGCGAGAGGTTCTCCTGTAATTTCTCATTTTAGTTTTCTAAGCAGTTTTCATGAATTTTATAGTGGAAATATTCTGAGGAGAAAAATATTCGTGAATGTGTCGAAAAACTCGGACCCAGTTGTTGGCCTGAGGAAACTACAATATGCTACAAGATTTCATTAGTCCAGTGATTGATAACTAATATAAATGTAATTTTATATTTATCAACATGCCACACCGTATACATAAGTGTACTAATACTCTTTATGATTATGCCATAATTAATTATTAATACTTATGTTAGTTAATATATGAACTTAAAAAAAATGGAAAGTTATTCACGAGCAAATTTGTTGGGACCGGGCCCTCGTCTTATGAAAAAAGGATTTACCGGGCCGTGGTCACACAAAGGTTGGGAAACACTGGTCTAGACGGTTTCTACTATAGAGCTCCTTGTAACCAGAGGAACCGTCATCTTGAACAGTTAATGGGCAAGGAGTGATTTTTTGTTAGAACACTGCCTGCTGAAGGACATGGTCGAATAGAACAGGACCAAACTCCCAAGGTCGACATGTTTAATTTATGCTTTTAAATGCGCGTGTTTTGTCGAGTACACCTTCTGCGTGAATTAGAATATTTGACCGGCATTTCAGTAATAGAAGCTGCAATATTTATAGCGACAGTTCGACGATCTGCTATGGACCTGACGTCACAGAATCCGTTTAAATTGTTGGGAAAGGTGCTGAAAAAACACTAATGTTAAATATTTGTAATAATTGTGAATAACATTGGGCTCTGTATCTTGATGGCACTTTGTTTCAACTGTTCGCGGTGTCGCCATGTTGATGTTTCTCGGCACAGCGTCTTCATACGGCTCCTTCAAGTTTATGTATAATTTCTGATATAGGTTCTTCAGATACGAAAACATAACCATGTAGACACACCAAGCGCCAACTTCTAAGATTGCGTTTATGGGGTTTTGTAATACGTGCAGTGAATAAAAGGAAGTCGTCATGGGAATTCTTGTCAGTCCGTCTCTATGTTTGTGTATTTCGTGCCCGAAACAGCTGAATAGACTGCACTTATGTTTGACACCTGATGGAGGGTCGTAATTATAATTTTGGTTCTTTTGGATCCATAAACGAAATCGGTGCTGCTTGAATTTTCTTTTTAAAGGGCAGGGGGGGCGGTGGCTTCGTGTACAGAATCTAAGTACATTCATATAAGCCTACATACGAACATTCCCGAAGATATACAAAGTCTATTTTGCAACATATTTGATAAGTACGTGTCGAGTAGCTCCGTGACTCTGAAGAGTGACGTAATGTTTGCGTCCAGTAGATGGACTTCAGTGAGTTGTGCCAGATGGCGCAGAAAACATTTACGAAATATGTGTACTTATTTAAAAAGACTTCCTTAACACATCTAAGATTAAAGTTTACCTGAACTACATTTAAACATCTAGTCCGTACCGCGCAGTAATAACATTATCCATTTTAATGACAATGATCCTAACAACATATCGACGTAGGCCCTTTAAAGCATATGATTAACCTGCATTGTATATAAATATTTAGTCCGTACCGCGCAGTAAACACTGTCTCGGTTGTAGAAACCAGTCAGTTAATGCTGTATGGAGAAATAATCGCCGTTTGTTCTGAGATCAACACAAAACACATAAACACACTGTGTGGGCAGAACGTAGAATTTCTGCATGTTAGAACAGGGATACATTAACCACTAGGCACGACAGGGTTAACACTGTCTGAAGAAAACAGTAACTATTGAAGTCAGGGATTATCCCCTCATAATTATGTTTAACGTATGTAACGAATAGAAGATGCGCAACGCAAAATAGCAATCTTTGCTCCGTAACTTCAGACCGCCTCGTCCATGCTTGCAGAAGAGCTGTCTCCCATCTCGTTTGTAACGTGGTTGGCATTTCGCCGTGTTTAAAATGTACAGCGCGTGAAGCCTACATCTCGCTTCCATCAGGTGCCGACATCACATTGTATTGCACTTATCTTTATCTTGCTGTCATGGCGGGCTGCTTAAGCAGGACAAGTTTATCTTTGAAATTGTGTGGGTATTTCTCATATCAAGTTTTCCACATAAAGACCTAACCCGCACGCAGTAAGGAGCAGTGGTTTGTGATGCGACTGATACGGTAACGTTGTTCTATAGTTTGTATTAACCGTAATGAGCCGGTAGCTTAGTCGGTATTACGAATACACTGTGGTGTAGACGACCGGACATTAGAGGTTCAATTATCGGCAGATACAAGGGTGTCGGTGACGTCGAGGCCTGCTGTGGGGCCCACCCAGCGTTCTCTTCAGTGGGTAGAGGCCAGCTGAAATGTGATGGCACACGCACAGAAACCAGATTTCGTCTTTCGGCGAAACGGACGAGTCCACTTAAATCGGCCGGGGGGCGTCAGTTCAGTCGACTACTGGCAGCCGAGATGTGCGCATCAGCGGTAGTAATGCTGGATACACCATGTTCCGAGGTAGTGTGAAGAGTACTGGCTACCTATTCCATTCGCCAGTTTCCCATTCAATTCTCCCGTGCGTCACCGTGTGCCATCACATTTCAACTGGAGTCTAACGGACACTTCCGTCTAGTGCCGAGATTGAGAATGAATTGATCTGTATGACAGGAGTAATTCCACAAATTCTCCGGGTTCAGGCGCAGATAACGTTTAGCTATCCTAGGCAGATGAAACAAGTCGGGAGAGAACGCGTATTCATATGCGCGTAGATCAGCGTGTTTCTGCAGTTAGAGCGGTCGAGGTGTCAGTATTGGTCTGCTTACATAGCAGCTGTTATCGCGTGACTTGCATCGAAGTTTGCCCTACAGAATGACTGGAAGTTTGGGGCTGTAATCCTAGTATTATTCTTATCCCCCCTGCATGTCTTCATGGCTTCCAGAAGAATAGATTTATTTAATGTTTACAGTAATTACATATGCCTTACGCGGTGGCGCTGTTGGTTGAGGAACTGCGCTACAATCCGGAAGGTCGCGGGTTCGATTCCCGATGATTTCATTGGCACTTTTCAGTGACATAATCCTTCCGACCGCACTGTGGCCCTGGGGTCGACTCAGCCTCTAAGAGAAATGAGGACCAGGAATATTTCCCGGGG
>Ga0123355_10013140_pt1 | contig 12867 bp, 6 predicted proteins | sample TergutEmb28metaG_3_FD_89872 | JGI IMG/M metagenome (GOLD analysis project Ga0123355, IMG submission 89872) | Embiratermes neotenicus P1 segment gut microbial communities from Petit-Saut dam, French Guiana - Emb289 P1 | ecosystem: Host-associated > Arthropoda: Insects > Digestive system > Gut ...
GCAAATACGAATTGAATTGTGAATACTGTAATATAACTTTAGCAAGGAACAAAGTTCCTTGATGATGATCTGACAAGATCGAAACATGTCGGAGTGTTTTAAAAGTGTTTTATATGAAATTATGTGTGCATTCGTTGGTTAATAAATTGAAGTGATTCTACGAAAATGCACGGTGCTACAATAAGATTTATATTTAACCGCCTCGTTCATCATGAGGGGGTGTACTCTACGGCCACGGTGTCCACTTTATGACGTCATATTTGATTTTCTCTTTCCGTTATGCATAACTGTGTTGAGGAAAACTCTTCCTTTGTGTTTCACTTTTAAATAGAGTTTATGACCTGTCCACCTATTGCACAATTCCGACAATTTCATTAAAATCATAGCAGAATATAAATTTACAGTGTCTTTCCTACAAACGAAATTCTTCCGTTTCTAAAATGTGAAAATACAGTGTGTCCCACTCGCTACCGAACCCGGCATTTCTTTAATAGTTTTACCGCTAATGAGGATATTGCAACGAAATTTGAAGTGGACTACAGACACATTCCTCTTCATTTCTCACACAACGAACCTACTCCTGTTCAAATTTCTTTGCAATATCTTCATTGGTGTTAGAATTATTAAAGAAATGCCGGGTTCGGTAGCGAGTGGCACACCCTATATATTTATTCCAATATGGTAAACGAGATAGAAACTCTAACATGGATGACGAAATCTTATTTAAAATTGTAAATTTATCACACACGGAGTTACAAAACATTTTAGACCATAACATTTTGACTGGTCCATTTAACGCAGACAAAGCAATATGAATTATACTACAAACAGCTAAAGGAAAATCCCGTCAGTCACGAAACTTGTCAATGAAACATTTGTCCGAAACTAAGAAAGAGGTTTTACTCAGACTCCCTGACCAAGCGATTACACGCTACCAACTTTGGATCTGAAGTATACAACATTTCTGTGGTTGGTAAATAAATGTACACGTCATTGTGCAAAGAATTACAGCCTAGTAATAGTATTGTGACTGAATACGGATTTCATTACCAACACCCTTATTTCCAGACTGAGTATGTGGCCCAGGCCTTCTCTCGAAACAAGAAGGATGCATTAGATATGCTTATATCTTGTGTCAGAGGCGTCAAAACCTGTTCACCTAATCGCTGTTGAGAAACGAATAATATTTTTACGAGATAAGTTTTAAAATCTTAAAAAAAATGGAATGGAACATTTATCTCCGAATGTAAGGATAAAATTGGGATAGGTCTCAATTTTAATTCGGAATGGGAATAAGAGAGATGAGAAATAGGATTTGAATATTATATCTGAGTTACAGCGCACAAAATGTAGTGCCATTCACAAATGTATCTACGTGAAAGTACTTAATCTTTAAAGACAGACATATATTTATTTAACCTCTACATATTGTAGCCAAGCAGGAAGACCTTGAACTCAAAATATTCGGAAAGTCATATTAGTGTATTATATGTGGCACATTCTGTAAATTCAACCCTGACCGCCAACGCCCACAAACCTTATTAATCACGGCTGCGCATTGGGAAATAATGAGGCGGATGTTGTGCTGTACAGAGACACTGGCCTTCTAACAGCAAGAAATCCCTGTATCTCCCGCTAAAACTACTTATTAATTCTAGTTCATGTGTGCAAATATTTACGGCCAGCCTGCTTATTAGAAGACTTTATTTCTTTGTACACAGTTCCGCCTGACATCTAGCGTTAAGGCACTTGCACGACAATTGCACTGCTATTATGAATCGTGTTGCATTGCAGTACTTCAAACCTAAATCGACTCTGTTATTGTCAACTGTACTTGAAGTATATGAGTTAATGTGAGACATGACAGAAACTGTTTGAAAAATGTGTGTAGGTAAATAAGAAACTGACTGGCATTGAGGAAGAATACATAAATCACTTAAAGTTTTATGAGTCTATTAACATCCGGGTATTAAGTTATAACTAACAAGCCAATGCATTATTCATCACTCTAATTGGGTGTTCATGATTAATTTCATTCAACAGAGATCACTATTTTTATGGGTCAATTTCCCACTCTAACTGCTGAAAACATAATGTGCTAGGGTATCATGGGAATAGTAAATAGTAGAATCGTAAGATTTGTCTGACTTTCTGAAACATTTTGCTAACAACTTTCAATGCATTCAGTTCATGTCCGTATGTTGCAATTAACACATAAAAAAGAGGGGAAGCTGAAGTTTGTGACCTGCATACTGGACACTGCTGCATTGACCGTTCAGATCCTACGGTTTCTTTATTTACCACCAGGGTTAACATTTAAAAACACTACATGGTGCTCACAATTTGTTTACCTGTTACAGAACAAAGAGTTTGTGCCTTATACACATTTATCTGATCGATTTTCGGTAACCGAGGTACAGAGTGTTTACTGAGCGGTACGCACTGAATGATATGTAATCGACACGTTTCGTCTCTGAAGGACTAAATGTGAAGCACGCTAATGGACGCGATACAGAATGGTTTCCGGTATTATGTCATATTTAAACAGCACTTTTTTTCGTCATTCTGTATAACTTTCATGTAAAATCATCTTATTCCCCATATAGTATGTTTTCTTTTGGGTAATTCCCCGGCGTCTCAATTTTATATGCCGACGTTTCGGAACATTCTGTCTGTTCCCTCTTCATAGGCAGGTGGATGAAGTGTGACTGGCGGAGCCAAACCAAGCTTGGCTTGGCTTGGAGATCCAACTATTGTGTAGTAGGTGGCTGTCTCCTTTCCTTGATTTTGTGTAAAAGTGGTTTCCAGGATTTGCTTATTCCCCAGTCTTCGGATTGAAAAATATAAGCATTATATAATGTGAATAAAAATCCAACAGATGCAACAGTATACAGATATTTATTTACTGCAAAGCTACTCTACATGTTTCGGGTGTCACAACACCCATCACCAGGAGTACTGTACCAGCAGCCTCCGGTACAAGTCATACTACTTGTACCGCCACTCGCCTGCAACGTGGTCTGATCGTGTTATGACACCCGAAACATGTAAAGTAGCTTTGCAGTAAATAAATATCTGCATACTGTTGCATCTGTTGGATTTTTATTCACATTGAATTACGATGCACGGAACCACGAGCTTAAAAAAAAAGCATTATATAATTAATTCCGTCCTTATTTTCTCGTGAAATTGTTTGTTTCTTTATCAGTCCATATTATATTTTTCAGTATATTCTTAAATAATTAAGAGGTATCTGTATTTACATTGTGGTTCTGTTACAACATCCAATACGTAAATGCTAATCTAAACATTTTTGACGTTCACAGGGCCGTGCATCGTAATATTATTCCTATAGTAAAACCAACTAGATGCAACAGTGTATCAAATTTATTTTATTTTTGGAAATGACACTCTACATGTTTCGGACGGTCTTTTCGTTCATCATCAAGAGTTCAAGACTATACATACAGCAACAAGCATCTGTCAAACAGATACTGCTGTCTGCTTGCTAGCGGGTACCCGCCAGCAAGCAGACAGCCTGTTGCTGTATGTACAGTCCAGAACTCCTGATGATGAACGGAAAGGTCGTCTGACACATGTAGGGTGTCATTTCCAAAAATAAAATAAATTTGATAAACTAATGCATCTAGTTTTACCATAGAATAGTAAGCATTTTTATTGGTTTACTTTTATCTAGCAAGCAATTGTCATTGAACTCCTACTATAAATGACTGAGTTTACTGCTGAAATAAAATTATTAAACTTTTTGTTTGATAAGCAAATTGAGCCTCTAGTAATTTTTATCTTTGTCCAGCACTCCACACAGCGAACAATACACATACCATACGTATGACACGTTGCCACAACAACGCATTACACATAACCACTTAGATTTTTACCGAATTTTAAACTAAATACACTTTAGCTAGGCTCTAATGAAGGCTCCCTGGTGATGGTCGTAGACCGAAGCATGTAGGAGCAAATCAAAGTGATTTTTAATGTAAATTTTAAACATTTGTCAAGTTTAATAAAGAGTGCGTTTGTTGGTGAATGAACTCTATAGATATGACCCTCTAGTAGTTTGTCTTTGAAGCTGATACGTTTTCTCGATCACAAGTAAATGATGGCTTTATACAATCATTACTATTCGAAAACAAACTGCCAAGTACACTCATAGTCATATATATATATATATATATATATATATACATACCCGTTCTCTTCCGGATTGCCAAGGCAACATAATCACTGTACATTTGTTCGCCGTGTCTGAGTCTGAATTACGTCCGGGAATAAACTGAAAAGAGCCTGACCTCCCTAAGGCCACCCCCTAGTGCTCTATCTCATGAAGCCTGCAGGTAACTAAACGAAAAAAAAAACCTGTTTACCTGTTGAATGAAGTTCTGAGCTTTTGGTGAAGGTAGATTGCACTCAAGAGGACCAGACATTAATTTCAGAGTTGCTTAACCCATTACCACACTACAGCCGGATAGAAATAAGAAGGAACCTTGTATAACCTTTCACAAATACAACACGAATCGGTGTAATTATCATTACATACAGGGACTTTGATAGACCAGTTATGTGAAGTCCATGGGAAATGCTTGCCAGTTGTGTCACAGAGATACAAACCTAATTACATGAGAGTGATGCAAAAATTTTCAGTCTTAAAATGTGTATTTTAAGAACATTTACTTGCAAAACATTTTGTTCGGCAAAAGAGAAAATATTTTAAAATCCTTCTTATTCTTGCGGAGGGCCTATTAAAGTTGTATAGTCTGCCTGTATACCTGTAGGAATGAATCAGATTGAGGCAGGTTGGATATATTTTCGTAATACTTAATACTGTTTAGTTTGAATAAAATTGACCACTACATTTTAATTTATATTAAAATCGAAAGGAAGACCTACTTCAGAGGAAGGCCTACACGCCTTCCTGGAAAACCAAAGGATTATCTCCTTTGTACCCCACTAAATATAAAAAGGAATTTGTGAGATCTAAGTTATCTTTATATAGGCCTGGACAGAACCTTAGTGCCCCAGCAGAATGAGGCCCCCAGAATACCAAGACAATCGGCACAGTAAAGTGGCAAGGATGTCAGCCCTACACATAGGCCGCCTTTACTCCCAGGAGATACACCTGGTACTTATTTCTGTTAGATTCTGAGTGGACCACAGACCATAATGGGGCCAGAAGGATTAGTCAATGAAAAATCCCAAATGACCCTATCGGGAATCGAACTCACAACCCGCGCATTGGTTTAACCAACTCCTCTACCATGTACCTCAGTAAGGTTTAACCAACTCCTCTACCGTGTACCCCTGTAAGGTTTAACCAAATCCTCTACCGTGTACCCCTGTAAGGTTTAACCAACTCCTCTACCATGTGCCCCTGTAAGGTTTAAACAAATCCTCTACCGTGTACCCTCTTAAGGTTTAACCAAATCCTCTACCGTGTACCCCTGTAAGGTATAACCAAATCCTCTACCGTGTACCCCTGTAAGGTTTAACCAACTCCTCTACTGTGTGCCCCTGGAAGGTTTAGCCAAATCATCTACCGTGTACCCCTGTAAGGTTTAACCAAATCCTCTACCGTGTGCCCCTGTAAGGTTTAACCAATTCCTCTACCGTGTGCCCCTGTAAGGTTCAAACACCGCTGATAAATATTAAATTTTCTGGTATGTGGCACTTTGCAGATTCTGAAACAGAATTTTCTCCGAAATGTCAGGAACTATTAACCAATCCATACGCCTTCATATACCAGTAGATGTGGATCTTTAACATATAATACCATAGCGATAATTGTTTAGGACAAAAACTGCCAAGAAAAAAAAAATACATTCTATTCTAATAAAACATTTTTCCTCCCGCGATCTTAATGGTTTCAAGATATTGAAAGAAAAGTTTCGAAGACTTCAGAATTGTCACGCTTCTTATACCCTCCCTACCTTGTTACTGGAAGCGGCAGGTTAGTTAAGTGTTCCAGGGTTATGGTCGTGTTAACTGACAAGCATCGTTTGAGGTTCTGAAGAACCAGTGGAGGTGAAGAGCGATAATGTTTAGTTCACAACAAACTGCAAGTCCGTACAAATCCGAATGCCAGTAATCGCGACAAACCCGATTCTGCAGAGCCTGAAATGGACAGGAAAACCTAAAACATGAAAGTTTGTGTGTAAGACGGGTCCTCCTAACCTAGACCTCACACAGACGAGGCGGACACGTTACTCGTGCTGCCGTTTAATGAGTTTTGCACTGGCGCTGAATATAATAATTTGATTCAAGGTCAGACAAATTAATTTTTAACTTGTTTACACGGAATTGGATGGCAACAAAATTTGCATGCATCTTATTAATTTGAGACGTAAATTAGGAAGATCATTTTTGTGATTCATAATGTGATATGTCTATCACATGCGCTTATCAACAGAAATTACCCACAGACGCTCATACAGCACTGAAATTACCCCCAGATGCTCATACGGTACAATAAATTACCACCAGACGCTCAGACAGTACTATACAGTACCGCAGACGCTCATACAACAATGCAAATTACCCGCAGACGCTCATACAGCACTGTAAATTACCCGCAGACGCCCATACAGCACTGTGAATTACCCGCAGACGCTCATACAGCACTGTAAATTACCCCAGACGCTTATACAGCACTGTAAATTACCCTCAGACGCTCATACAGTACTATACATCATCGCTGACGTTCATACAATAATTCAAATTACCCGCAGACGCTCATACAGCACTGTAAATTACCCGCAGACGCTCATACAGCACTGTAAATTACCCGCAGACGCTTATACAGCACTGTAAATTAGCCGCAGACGCTCATAGAATACTATAAATTACCCCCAGATGCTCATACAGTACTATACATTATCGCAGATGCTCATACAACAATTCAAATTACCCGCAGACGCTTATAGAGCACTGTAAATTACCCGCAGACGCTCATACAGTACTTTAAATTACTTCCAGACGCCCATACAGCACTGTATATTACCCACAGACGCTCATACAGTACTATAAATTACCCCCAGACGCTCTTACAGTACTATACATTACGGCAGACGCTTACACAACAATTCAAATTACCCACAGACGCCCATACAACACTGTAAATTACCCGCAGACGCCCATACAGCACTGTAAATTACCCGCAGACGCTCATACAGTACTATAAATTACTCCCAGACGCTCATACATTACTATACATTACCGCAGACGCTCATACAACAAAGCAAATTAGCTGCAGACGTCCATACTTCACTGCAAATTACACGCAGATGCCCATACAGCACTGTAAATTACCCTCAGACGCTCATACAGCATTGCAAATTACCCGCAGACACACCACAGTACTGTAAAATTTCGTGGTTCGTAACCCCGAGTTCCCTCCTTGTCGCTGCAGGGAAGAACATCTGGTTTTGCAATTTGGAGAGTCAAAAATCTACACTGGACCACAAGTATTCCCATAAACACCATGCAGTATTGCTACTTTCATCCTCAAAATTTTTCTTTCCTAACTACATTCTATCACTCAGTAAGTGCCCTTTACGTCGTTTCAAGTGTTTCAAAAAATAAACTGATCCCCTGGGCAATCCAAACATGACTGCGGCCGAAAAATAATTTTAGCACAAATAGATTAACCTTTCTTTTAAGCTATGGTCTTTCGACGGGGGTACGTGAAATCTGTGTTTTTAAAGCGAGGTGTTCCTAATCTTCAGACGCGAACTGGTGTTCATGTGCACAATTCTCTTTCACAACGAATAGAGCTACAACTGCATCCCCTCCATAAGCCTTCGTGGCATGCAGAGAACCAGCTTTACCTTTTATAAGAACACATTTTCCAGAGAGTCAGTAAGCGCGACGTGCGAACGACCCAATTTTCTTTTGTTCTGTGCTACTTGAGGCCGCGCCTACCGTCACCTAAGGACACTCGTCTTCTGCCCACGTTGACCTGACGGAACGTAGGATAAGATGAGGCAAGTGTGCCGCATCAGAATTGGATTTCCGCGTCCACCTTTATATAGCGGAACAGAGCCGGTAACCACATAACTGCAGGTTACAGAAAGTATCGATCCGTAAACATTACAAAAATTTTCCATTCGCATATGCACACGCCCAAGCTCACATGAAACACGCATATGCAAACACATATAGGTGTCTGCAGTAGAATCTGCTAACACCGGAATCGAATGGGGTTTGAACGTATTCTGTTTCGGATAATTTTAGCTGTTGTTCTTATAGAACCCACAGGCCTGGTTCAAGATCCAGATCATAAGACAGGAACGCATATTATTTCTTCATTTTTGTTTTTCCAATTTAGATATTGGCCCAGTAATTAGCTCGTTGAGCGAGCTTGTGCAATGTGTGACCGTCGCATTCAAAAATCTCCTCGTTTTCAATGACGATTTTAACTTTAGGAAAAGCCAGAAGTCGCAGGGAGCCAAATATGGCCTGAAGGGGGGCTGAAATGGGTCGGCACGAGAGCTGTAGAATGGCAGGCGCATTGTCTGCTCGCTCGGTCATTTTGAATGTGACGGTCACATACTATACAAGCTCAGTCAACGGCGTCCCACTGCCGACTGACTAGCCCCACGGGAGAGTGACTATTCACGGATGGGCAGTAAGGTCTCCTCTGACTGGCTGCCAAGTTACATCAAGGCCGACCGGTTCTCGAGATATTCAAAATGGACGGATACTTTAAGGACAGCCTACGTATTTGTTATCGGATAAACGTTTTACGTTTTGTGACACGAATGTTTTTTCTTAGAAACAATTTTATGGAACAAAATTAGACTTGTAAGCGGTGTAAGGAGAAAACTGTAATTCTCATATGTTTAATTTTCTATTAATGTATTGTATTCCAATCCGTTTTCCATTGCAACACTGATGCGTGGTTTGTTCTTTTACTATCAAAATCAGAGAAACTCTTTAATGAAACCAGATTTCGCAGTGTAGTTTAATTACTGGGAATTTTGTAAACCAACTGCGAAATTACTTACGGCAACTAACTCACCTGTTATGCGATCAGTACAAGTCATAAAACTAAAGAATTCAATTTAAAATTATATACGAGGGAGTGATATTAAAATAGGCCGGTCCCAGTGACCGCGCGGTCTAAGGCGTGGATCTGCGGCTGCTCGCCTGCTGAGATTGTGGGTTCGAATCCCACCGGGGACATGGTTTTTCTGTTATGAGTGTTGTGTGTTGTCAAGTAAAGGTCTCTGCGACGAACTGATCACTCGTCCAGAGGAGTACTACCGACCGTAGTGCGTCGTGTGTGATCTAGAAATCTCGTGAATGAGGAGAACCTGGCCCACTGGGGTCGTCGCGCCAAGAACACAAAGAAATATATTAATAAACAAGGTATTTTAAATTGAACGTTTCTTCTTGTTTCAAACGCCTTAAATTTCAGCCCGAATAAACGTAATTGGAAAAATGTTTATAATAGACACATCCACCTGGCAATTCCATGCCATTTTACTGAGGAAAAAGTGTTCAATCATTGTATTTATCAGCTATCACTATCCAAGGCCCTCGTTATGTTGATGTCTCAGTGTGACCTGAACAGGGAGCTTAAGTGTAGTATACGCTTCTAATATGTAACCATACTAATTTTATGGATCATTAGCTTTTAGGGTTCAATAGATGAAGCTGCTATAAGATACAGAGCAGACAATGGTGAAAGGTTGGTTTTACCACACCGTAGCCAGTGCCTCGTATTCAGAAGGCCTTGCACACAGCAAGAATGCCAGGTATCATATTTCTCATTCTCCTGAGCGTAATTTTGTGCACGATTACGTTCATCAACGCACTTTGTAACAGCTTAACATGAAGATCCGTCCCTTTAAACCAGTATATTCAGTATCACCTATATAGAGAACTGTCCGGCGAGAGAGGTTAATGGTCTCTCAAACAGTTAAGAAATTCACTGCCTTTTATGGAGCCCGGAGATTTATAGTCGTGTTCACGACGGCCTGCCACTATTACCTGTCCTGAACAAGATGAGTCAAGTCCACACCGTCATACAAAGATGTATCTTAATACCTTCCTCCATTCCCCGCTCGCATCACCAGTGACCTAAGCTGTGAAAGATTGCCGCATAACAATAAGCATTGTTATAACCAGATGTTTCAACTACGTTTTATTATGGTAAGACATTTTTCGTGAAATATTTCCAACAAAGAAACAACTTACCTTTACTTTGAAACAGAAAAACCAAAGTCAGTTTAAAATTTCAGCCAGTAAGTAAGAGTTAAAACTCCCTCTGAACCTTAATTATTTTAAATATAGTAAAGTAAGAAGCTTTTTACGGGAAAAGTCAGCATTGATTTAAATAGACACACTTAGCCAGAAGGATTTACAGACATAACTAATAGGTGCAAAATGACATCCAAAGTTCCCTCAAAGAGGGTTTCAAATTAGGGCCCAGCAGGAAAATATTAAAGTTGTCCTAAATATGATACAAGTTCTTCTTAAGGTTAGAAAAGCCACTAATTTAATTTAATTTATCATTTCAACACACACACAAGGAACAAAAATAAAAAAAAGCAAAAGGTTGAATTAAGAATCAAATAGAATTTAAATAAGAGAGAAAATAGCGATAAGGGCTATGTGTGACGCAAATCGTTGATTATTAAAAATATGAATGGGCTAAGCACATATAATCTCTCTTACATTAACCGTTTGGCGCCGTAATTATTTTTTTTTTTAATTTTAGCACACACTGTATATAAAATGTGAATAAAACAGGAACCAAATAAGTTAGAATTGTGAAACGAACTTCATTTTGAAGATAAAGAAACGGAGAGTGTGTACCATGTTTAAAATATTTAGTACGTATATTTGTTGAATAAATATATAAAATGCAACGTTTAGAGGTTAGCGGTGCGGTACGACCACTATAGGGGTCGTTAGGCGTCAAAGGGTTAGTGTGAATGTGATAATTGGAAATTATGGATAAGTTATGTGACAATACACGTTGCACATAATTCTTGCTAACTGAAACTCAGTACTTGAAAGGATCGCCATAGAACCACAGCGCTAACGACTCATCAATTCATAATCTTACACGTTACGCATCATGGCAACTCTGCATCACAACGGAACATTAAGCAGACCTTCAGGTCTTTGGCTTCTGTAAGCAGAACTGGAGTCTTCTTTGCCGAGACAGGAATTTTGCTTCTGCGTAAACAGCACGTGTTTTGTAGATGTCTAAAGACGCTGTCAGTGTCTCCAACTACATGCAGGCAGACAGACAGACGGACGGACGGACAGACAGACGGACGGACAAACATACAGACGGACGGACGGACAGACGGACAGACAGGCAGACGGACAAACGGACAGACGGACGGACGGACAGACGGACAGACAGGCAGACGGACAAACGGACAGACGGACGGACGGACAGACATACAGGCAGACGGACAGACAGACGGACAGACAGACAGACGGACAGACGGATAGACATACAGACAGACAGACGGACGGACGGACAGACAGACAGAAAGACGGACAGACAGACGAACGGACGGACGGACGGATGGATGGATGGATGGATGGATGGACGGACAGACAGGCAGACAGACAGACAGACAGACAGACAGACAGACAGACAGAGACAGATAGATAGTTAGACAGACAGACAGTACATACTGAATGATTAAATTGAAAGTGTGTGGAAGGGAGCGGTGGTGATATATTTGGCGATATGTTTTAAGCTTTGAACTTTAAGGATTGAGGAAAACTAAGAAAACGATTGGGACAGTTGGTATCGCTGCCAATATTTGCAGGGAACATCTCGAAAATATAAACCAGGAGCAGAGGAAACTGCTCCGTTCTAAGTGGAGTTAATGGCTTCGAATTTGAGAATGTCGGACCACACACTCATTTCTACCCAATACTAACGAATTCGCAGAAAATTTATAATTTTGTCTTCACTTTTCGTATACTGTGTTGATAACGCTTAGGCACAGGAATTCCGCTTCCCCTGCCTTCAAGGAATATTTTGTGATTAGGCACTTCGAGCGATGCATCGTACAAAGTGGCTGTGTGATTGACTGGCGGGGTTTAAACTTTTTATCCAAGAGGTACATTGTAGGTCGTAATATGCATACGTATGAACACACACTAACATTTTGCATGGTGAAGAATGTATGACGTCATAATGCATTAATTTCCTTGTCATTCATTTTCATTCATTCATCAATTCAACTTACGACCTTCGTGCGCCAATTCCGTCCTATCTTTATATTTCTCAAGCGTCAGGGATCAATCAATTTATCGATTTATTTTACAACCCTGTCAATGTATCAGACTATATAGTGTCAATTGTAAGGTGACTGGTGTATGATAATTTAAAATAAATTCGAACGAAGTGGTCGTAGAGAGCTAAAGTGATGATCGTAGAGGGAAACAAGAGAACCTTAGAGAAGCGCAGGATATTTGGTTTTCCGGAAAGTATTCGAACGAAGCGCACCCTAAATAGGAATCTAGTGCATTGACGTTATATCAAGCCACTCGCTGGAAGGTTAATCAACTTAATTCTTGTTTAGAATTACCATATACATTTATTAGGAAGACAATTTTTATTCCCTCTACATTCAACCCACGTATAAAGGAAGTTGATCAGTTTTATATTACTGTAAATTCAAACTTTGTATACTACTACTACCACCACCACGACCACTACTACTACTACTACTACTACTACTACCACCACCACCACCACCACGACCACTACTGCTGCTGCTACTACTACTACTACCACCACCACCACCACCACCACTACTACTACTACTACTACTACTACTACTACTACTATCACTACCACTACTACTATTA
>Ga0123355_10013141_pt1 | contig 12867 bp, 7 predicted proteins | sample TergutEmb28metaG_3_FD_89872 | JGI IMG/M metagenome (GOLD analysis project Ga0123355, IMG submission 89872) | Embiratermes neotenicus P1 segment gut microbial communities from Petit-Saut dam, French Guiana - Emb289 P1 | ecosystem: Host-associated > Arthropoda: Insects > Digestive system > Gut ...
AGGTACTGAATATTTTAAACACAGTATATACTCTCCATTTTTTCCTCTTCAAAATGCAGTTTGTTTCATAAATCTAACATATTTGGTTCCTGTATTATTCACATTTTATATACAGGTGTGATAAAATTCAAAAAATAATTCCGGCGCCAAAAGGTTAAAGAACTGGATGGGAGATTGGGGAGTGGATTCATCTGGCTGAGGGTTGGGAAAAGTTACACACTGGTGAACATGGTAATGAACCTTGAGGTTCCATAAAATGCAGGGAGTTTCTTGCATAGCTAAGAAGCTATTACTCAAGAAGGAGCTCCGCTCCAGGAGTGAGTGAGTGAGTTGGTCAGCCAGTCCATCATTTGGCTAGCTTGCTAGTTAAATAAGCAAGTGTGAATATGTTTGGAAATACTTTTTCCCAAGGACTGTTTGGTACAAATTCAGCACATAAATTAATACAACTGCATTTCAACATTAACCTGTGAAGCCAGATCTTTCTGCTTTTTCCCACAATTTATTGAGTTTCTTGTCCTTGAAGAGACTCTTATTAATATGTTCTTCAGATGCATCATTGAAGGCCTTATGCTGTTTGTAATTTTTTGGATCACTTCCATCTTCAAAGTGCTCAAGAAGGCCATACAAGCTCATTATTCCTATGACAAAAGATAAGATAACAATATAAATAATGTTGTATCCTTCAACAAGTAGGTAATACTACACCATGTGCTTGAAAATGAGTGGTTCATCTGTTCTAGTCATTATTCTTTCATTATCATCATAAATGTTTGGATTCATTTTTTATAACCAGCTATTTTTCTCATGTTGGTACTGTAGTTCAGTGTGCAGAATTATCTATCAGGTAGGTTAACTGTTCATTCTATTGTACTCACTTTATTCAAAGTCATTACTCACTAACAATGTAAAGTAAACCTGTCACTGTAAATGCCATGAAGGCATTTGAAGGAGTGGTGGTATGGCTCCACTCTTTCTTAACCTAGATGAAGGTGAAAGGTCAGCTTCATGTCCTGGCTGCTTTATCCCTCAGGAAAGAGCCCCACAACCGACTGAATAGGAGGATGGGCAGGTCCCAGAACTGGTTTGCGCATTATGGGAAGAGAGAAAATCAACTACCCCTGCCTGGAATCCGACCATGATTCCTTGGTCATCATGCCCAGTCACTACTCTGACTGAGCTGTCTTGGCACATTAATTAACAAATAATGAACATGTTACAGATTATGAGCAGCAATTAGTTTGAAATCCATCTTAGATCTTAGGATTATTTTCTGGGATATGATACTGTGTCGCGAGTGGTTTGAAACGTGTCATACCTCAGATCTGTATCCTCCAAAACAATGCCAGGAGAACCTCAAACCTTGCTTATTCATTACCTCATTAAAGACCATCTGTAATATTAATGTTAATCTTCCCCTGACCCAAATACTCAAAAACACTCCTGTATATATTTGTCCTTAACAGCCATACTGCCTCAGTCTTTATGGTTTCTCTGTTTCCTAGTGACAGCTGATGGAGAATTTGTTAATTTCTGGATGCTCTGATTGTATTAAATAGGGACAGTATTATTTCAAATATCTGCTCCAGCTCCAGAGTCGCCATAACATAAAATAATCTAAAGTAATAATTTTTTGTAAAACAAAATAGATGTGACATTGCTTATATACTACTGTATAAGATGGACAGTAATAATGTAACAACTCTCCCGATTCCTTGTAATTTTCTCCTTACTACTCGTGCAGAACAGGGGAAGTCTACCGTAATGAAAACTTCCCTCTGAGTGACTACAGCTGCATTTACCAGATAACTTCTTGCGAAGTTCTGCCTCTTTCAGCCCATCTTTGTCCAGACCCTCAGCCTTCAGTCTCTTCCATGCCACTTCTTCCTTATCATGAATCTTCAATTCACTGAACAAAGATTTCAACTTTGGTTCTGTAAGTCTCTGTCATGGAAAGTCATCACATTACAGAAAACAGGACTGGTACTCACCACCATTTTACCAAAATACACACACACACACACACACACAAACACATGTACTAATTACTTCACTTACAAATAAATGTTAATTGAGGTATTCAGTCTTCTAGAATGTGATGCCACATCCCATAGGAAGGAAGACCTCAATTACACTGCTGCAAAAGCCTAAAAATTCACTAATGTATATTGGTCTGAAGGACAGAATTGTGTGTTACAAATACTGAACCTTCAGGTTCTATCTAGGGTTTCTATTATTACATTTTGTGTTAATAAATTAATGATGGACTTTATAAAAATGCTCCACCAACTATTAATAAAATATGGCTTTAAATGAGAGGATAATTATGAATGAGGTGTAGGGAACAGTCTTGTGTCCTATTTCATGAATCTGCCTGGGAGAACTGAGGGGCAAAATAGTACAGTCACAACTCTGTCTCTGACTCAAAATTTAGACATAGAACTTCCCAAATAGAAAGCACAAAAACAGAAACTACACTGCAACATCTGGTTAAACAATGAAATTTGAGAATGTGGTATTATGTTCTTCACAAAGTCAACTATTATAAAACTGAAGTCAACAAACACATAAATGTGCCTCTAAAAAAATTAAGAAAGCATCTCCTACTCAGTGTACTGAAGGCTAACAATGACCTCCTCATCAAAAATTTGAATTTTTTATGGCTACCTGCAACAAATTTTCAGAAATAAGATATACCTTACATTTACAATGATCATGGCTCTCTTTCATGTGGCACATATCAGTGCAATGTACCAAGAACATTTTTCTGATTGAAAGAGCAAAGCAAAGCTATCCCTGTAATGGCCTGGACAGGCCCTTAGACAATCAGCACATGAAGGCAACAAGGTTGTCAGCCCTATGCACTGGCTACCTTTCCCCCCTAGGAGATATTCCTGGTAATCCTTTCTGTTAGAGGCTGAGCCAAACCTAGGGCCACAGTGTGCCTGGAAGGAATAAGTCAATGAAAAATTCCAATGACTCCAACAGTAATCAAACAACCCATGGCCTTACGACTTGTAGCATAGTGCCTTAACCATGTCAACGAGCAAAAAGTTTAAAAATGTAGCCAAGAAGGAAATAACACTTTCTATTTAACTCCTTTTATACCTTAAATGTTGGTTTTTTGTCAAACAATTTAAGATGTATCTTTATTTGAATGCTTGTAGTGCCCAAATACTCCCATAAATTGTTCTGAAATAAAATATGCTCTTATTGTTTTCCATAAATTTTTGTTCCTTACATATTTTGGTTTGGACTGGTGCTAAAAAAACACGTTTTACACGTAAAATGTGGTAAGCTATCATCAGGGGCAGTAAAATGGGAAGATATTCCATTCAGAAATAAATGTCTTCTGCCTCCCCCCACTCCCAAGCTGCATCACTGGATTTCAGAATGTTAAATAAATGAACATTAACATGATCGGCAGATAGAATACATTACATTCTGAATGGTAACTTAACCTTTAAAGACCAGGAATGACCAGAATAATATTGAAAGATTCAGTTCATTCCCAGAACAAACACACTGTAATAGATTTTAAAAAGCAGTAAGCCAATGCTCTACATAGAAGTGATTGCTGTTGGTTCTGAGAACCATACAAAACACATACATGCACTATATGCACAGAACATAGAGTTTTTGAATATTAAACCTGGTGGTAAATAAAGCAACCACTAGGCTTTCATGATCTATTCCTACGATACACTGACTGCTTGCAACCGCAGGACTGTAATTCTCACAAATCATTACAGCAAACATTTGCTACATGCAAGACAGTAATGACTCCTCAAGCTAGAAACAATCCAGTGATTTTTTCTTATGGGGCAGACCTTCTGTCACTTTGCATTCAGTGCCAGTTCTGTAATGAGCAGCAGGCCCAGGCAGGACGGACAACACTTTGTGGTGGTCCAGAAATGTTGTACTTATTACATTTTTCTCATTTAAGAAAAAAATATGACAAACTGCGACGCAATGGGCCAACTTTTTTACTAGCAAACACAAGTGCATTCAATCACACAACACGCGCTTCAAATTTCGACTGATCAAGGATGTTGTCTTCCAGTAGAGTTGAATAGTTCAGGCTGAAACAGAGATGCTGCGACAGACTTCACCACCCAGTACATTACTTCGTACGCGATTATAAAATAATGTCTCGTGACAGCTTAGAACCTTGCGATCCGATAACCATAAAAATAAAATTAAAATTTGGTGACAAAAATTTCTGTAACAAAGGGCATATGGGGGGCGTAAAACTATGTTGTAGCAGTTTAACGTTTAACAACACGAGCATAAATACACTGTTCCTTACTAGTTGCGCCTTCGACCACAGCATGTTTATCTTCGCCATTCGAAATGGTTTTTCCAGGTTCCTAAAATCTGAGGGGGGTTCATTGGTAATATCTGACTTTATATTTGCTTCGGCTGAATATTTATTCAATCCTTCTCCCAACCCAATTAGAAACGTTACTGATATTACAACAAACAGAACTTTAAACATCTTAACATCACTCGTATCCAGGGCAACCATGATCCTACCGTTTGGAAAAAAACTATGGTTACAAGTGGTTGAAGTTACAGATCATCATGCTCGTCCGTTACCCAACCTATGTTGCGCATACTCGTGATCGATCGAGCAGTTCCCGACGTAAACGCAACTCGTGATGTGCGGTATATTATACCTTACGTCAGGAACATGATTTAATGTGTTATGCGATTAATGCTATTAAATGATGCGGAATCTTGGTAATGGAAGCGGCTGGTCGATGATCTAAATTAGTATTTGAAAGTCTGGCGTATAAAATGGATATCCCTTTGAAATCATACTACTACAGACCACAAGGAAGGAGAACAACTGGAAGACCGAAGAAACGTTGGAGAGAGCAGTTGTAACTTTGGAGACGGAACGGACCAAAGGGTCCAATCCTTGATGTTTATGATGATGATGATGACATTTATGTTTGTTTTTTCTTTAACTACTAATATGTATTTTAGATCTTGTTTTGTATAAAACGTAGCTGCAAGAATGTACCAATTTTCATCTTATGCAGTGATGTAGTAAATTATTGTTTTGTCCTGTAAGTACTGTATCCTTTTAATTGGTGTTTTATGTTATTATTCGTTATATTGAAATAATTTATATTATGGTAAATCCTCAGTTATCGTACTAGGCATTGTAACTAAAATTGTTGTACACTTTTATCCTGACTTCACTTCTTAAGCAAATATGACTATTTCCATATCCATAGGGATTTTGTAATCCCGTGAGAATCCACGGAATGAAAATAAATGATGTGATATATGATATGTAGTCATCGTCTTCCACTGCCAAGGCTAAAAATGCGTGGAACTATTCATCCACTCGTTAGCATGTCTCACATCGTGGTGCTTAATTGTGCACAGAGACTTACGTGTATTGTGTAAAAAAAATCGACGAACAGCAAAAACTACATATGTAATTTAAAAAAGAAAATGTTTAGAATAGCAGGTGTCAAAAAGTCTGTTTTAGTAATTATTGCACTTAGGATATGTGATGTCCCCCTTGCCATATTGGTTAAATTAGTGTACTTACGATGTGTAATGTCCCCAATGCCTTGTGTAACAAGGCATAATCACACAATGCATATAAATCATATACGCAAGGGGCACAGGCTTATCTTTTCAACACAGCAGCCACGCTGACTCTGGGGCCCGCCCTTCCTCCTATGCAATGGGTACTGTTGGGGTGGGTCCTTTACCCAATAGTAATGCACCCAACGTGTGAAGCTGACAGTTCTGCTCAACCTAGTGCTCAGGCAGAGAATATACGAAGTTGCACGTCCACTTCACACGTCTCAAATGCTTTGTGTAATGAAACAAAAGGACACCCTTAGCTTTGACTTTTGTATTATACCAATTGTTTATTACTATCCACTAAATTTCATTTCGCAGCCTTTCCATTTTTCTTTAACATAACCTTTTGTCATATTTGTAATGCCTCTTTGACCTACAGTGCCTAGTACAAAATATACCCAACCTTGATCTATAGCAGTGGCTCGCGAACTCTTTTTTAAGGGTGAAATTGGTCCTATTCTCGCCATGAAGGCATATTGAGGAGTGGGGTGTATGTCCACTCATTCTTAACTTCGTCATTTGAGGGAGGTACCTGCTGCTTCACCCGAAGGGAAATGGCCTGCGTTACCCATTGAATAGGAGGCTATATGGACTCCAGAGCCGGAAATAAATGAATGGAAATGGTCTTGGACTCCACTGAATAGAGATAAATCTCTACCCTACCGGCAAGCGAACTGTCCAACCCGTACCCTGGTTACTATACCAACAACAATGCATCTGCTACACATTTATCCTCGACCAGCTGACATTGCCGGTGGTCTTTGGGTATCACGTAATTATTTTTCTGCGTGTTTAACAATTGAAATCCCATGATGTAGATAAATTTATCAGCTGAAGTGTTTCCAACAATGTGCGTGGAGTTTATTTTGTAATGCAATAAAATACAACACGACCCAAGAAACATGAAACACCAATTTGTCATAGCCCGCACACTTCGTCAAACTGAGATGCCGCATTACCTGGTAGCTCGCTAAAAATTCACCTTCTGTCCAAATGCTGTGTCCACAAAAACCTGATTCTCCTTATATTTCCACACAAAGTGTAACAAGTTTATGTGTTTGTCTATTCATGATCTGTCAGGTAGTTGCCTGTCTCCTTTAAAACCTTTTATCGGTGGGTTACGACAAATTGCCGTTTCATGGCGATAGATAATATGTATGAATACTGCAATATGATGTGCCTTTTCTACAGACTGACTTAATAAAACCCACGGACCACACTGTGGGAGCTTTGAATCTAAGGAATTAATCTAAACGTAATACATTACAAGGAATCTGCCTCTTTAGCATTAAAATTTTCTGCCATATCCCTTCTCGTATTAAAAACCTACACGAGAGTACCAAACAATCTGAATCAGCCTCATAATGCTTTCCTATTTACTATTTCTTTCTACTCATTCGATGAATACTTTAATACACATAAAATATGAAAGTTCATTGTTTAATATCCTAACAGTTGCTTTTAAACTAATCTATTGTAATTTCAACATTCTATTTTGCACTGACTGGTTTGGATCAAACGGTACGCAAACTTTTACATAGTTTTTTTTTATTAAATTTGGTATTATACGGCATTATGTATGCTTGTTTTAAATGATGTTTATATAATATTTTAATTGGGGGCAATTTTCGATGAGGTTAGAACCATGGCCGTTAAATGCATTTTAATCTATTTGCTTGTTGTTCCCTCTAGGCATATTTGATTCATTTTTGTTGTTGACTTATTCTGTATACACTAGGTTTGTGTAACCTCTCGTGTATTTATGGAATGTGTATAATAAATAAATGTACTATAATGTACATACGTTTCGTTTTACTAGCAGTCCATGTACATCCACAAGACACCCAATGTACAACACAAAAGACTGTGTAGAACATTTCGCAAATGCGTGCTGTAGGATGAGAGAAAACAGTAATGATGCGGGAGCAGGGGAATGGGAAACGGACGGAAAAAAAACTAGACGATGTGAATTGGATTGAATCCACTAAGCGACACGTTCTGGTGTTTCATGATCAGAGTCTGTTTCAAGATAGTTCCTCACCCTCAGTCAAGTTCCTAATATTTCGAAACCTAAAACATGTCGAAAATGTCGGTCTTTTGAAATATCACACCAACAGATTGACAGAAGATTGCCGATGGATCTGCTACCTTCGTCTTCCTTTAATTGTTCACAGTAACCGGTCATTTCTTTCAAAGAAGTAGGTGCCACCAGGGTCCTGCTCAGACCCCAGTTTCTTTTTTGAGCAGCACATTTTAACTTCCGCCGAAAACAGACTAAGACCTGCAGGTACACTCTTGAAGTTAATTAATTGTGTACTTCTGACGTTTAAGTGTTTTGAATCTGTACTTTTTGTACGTTTTTGAATGCAGTTATTACCGGAATTTGAAGACAGAGACACTGACGCGCTGCTGTATGTAGGTGTAATTTATTCGGTGTTTTCACAAGGTAATTGTCAAAGGACGATTTTTATACTCCAATGCACTGCAGTGCCGCTTGATTTAGCGTTAATTATTGATCGCTGTGTCATTGCTCTGAAGGACAGCTAATGAGAATTATGGACAGAATGATTGAATGGGCAATAATATCTGTTTCCTGTATTAGATGACAGGTACTTCGTATGTATAGGCATCCTTGTTGTACACTAACACACTGTGACAGTTCCCTTTTGTGCAAGTTTCTGAACAGATACCACAACGGGTCGGTCGTTGGTCGTGCACTGTCGCTTGTTACGAAAGTAGACAAGAAGTGTTTTGATCACAGTGGTGATCGGTAATGTAGGTGATTAGATAGTGTTGTCTAAATAATGCAGCATACTGAAGAATGTGTTCCGTGAGCGGACTTATGTTCTGATCCAAGTGTTATTAAATTAATTATATCTTTAATCGCTTCTCTGTGTGTTTGTTAACCTGGTTATGGGCTTCTTGTTGAAAGTTCAGTTGGAAACATGGCGACTTACGCTTCTTGGTTTGTACTGGTGTCATTCGTAACGACGAGTTGAGATTCTTCCTACAGGATTTAAGTCATGGCTAGGTGAGTATGTGAACCGAATGCAGCACGCTAGGTTGTGTTTGTGCCATGGTAGTTATCTGTACTCGCACGGATTTTGTATGGTTCGGGCATGCATGTGGCAATATAAACATCATGGTTCTTTCTGTTTAAATTATCACAGGACTTGATGTAAATTAACTTATTGTAATTTGATGTGACTCACTTTATTATGAAAGTTTTTACAACATGTTTTAGGTAAGACGTGTTTCGATTCTTGTTCATATGCCCTTAACCAACTTTAATATCCCGTTGCCAGGAAGCATTACTGTGGGAGTTGGAAATATGTATGCATTAAAATTAATCAACTAATATGATTATTTTGATCAGCCTAAATATTATTTCATGGCCTTGAATAAAAGAAGAAGCAATACCCATTACATTGTTGTTGGAGCCAGCACTACATTAAAGTCGTGGGTTATGTTATTGGTGTGGAAGTCTAGATGAAGTTGCAGGAGACAGCCAGTTAAAAGTGCTGTGAAAGGCACAAAAAGTAGGTGAAGGTACAGAATACTGGTTTGGTCCCAAAGCTATAAAGGTGTGCTGTCAGATTCAAACTTGAACTGAGATGCAGGTGTATCTTCTTTTTAACTAGAAGATTATTCCATAGTTGAAAGGTGAAATACATGTTGTAAACACCTCTTAATATATGTTGTTGTTGCATGTTTGAAAATTGTTTGGGAATTGTAGAAAACAAAGAAATGGGAAGAGTTGTGGCCGTTTGAACTGGTACAAGTCTTGGTTATGTTACCAGTTGTCACTGATATTAGTATCTGTGGAAAATTGTTTTTCATTGATTAAAGAATGTTATACCTGTTATACAATTCCACTGTGTGCACGATATTCACATGGAGTGATGGGAAGAATAAATTATAATAACATACAGGCCTCAAAACATGTAACATATGAATCGTGGAAGTTCACAGTACTAGTAAATATTTTGTGCAGATTATTGAATACTGCATAGTGTTTAAGATTCATAAAGTAACTACAGTGTTCAGGAATGTTATGTGAAATATTTTAAATACGGTACTAGACTTTCTTCCAAATGTGGTGACCAGTTACTTTAGATAAATTTGGGATTTTTATGTTAATAGCCACAATTTATAAATAAAATCCACATTATTTTACACATTGAGGGAATGAGGGAGGTTCGAAGTTGTGTATTGGAGCTGACAGGTGTAAAGGCCCAGATTTGGACAAGCATACCTGGTTGCTGAACTTTAAACATGTTCCATTGTCTGTAAAAACAATTCACAGGTACTTAAGTGGATAACTGTCATTGTGGTTTATCAAAGAAGAGAATTAGTTAAATATGTGAGAAAATAACAGTTTGTATTGCATCGAAAACAAATTGTATTTGTTGGTACATTAAGGACTGGGAGCAAATTTAATCTGTCTGTTTTGATTCTGTTTATTGTTATGTGTTTCTTTAAAGTGGGACTGACAGTTTCCTGCTGGTTTCCGTAGTGTCTGGCAGTTACACTATGCCTGCATTTGTTGTAAATGAGTGGTATTACTTTCATTTGTTGGTGGCTATATATGGGGCGGAGGAAAATGGACATGATATGTCAAGGCATATTGTTTTATGTCATTTGTTTTAATGTGATTTGACTAGTGAAGCAGGTTAATGTGTTACGTCTCGTGTGTTTAATTCAAGACAGGTGAGTGTGAATCCAGTTGGCAGAGGACTCTAGTTCGAACTGGTGAAAAGCAACATGTCACGTGGATATTCTAAAGTGTACAACCGCAAGTTGAATGCTGTTTCTCAGACAAGCATTCAGTTTGACAAACTGTTCCATGAGAACAGTAATCGCCCCTCAGCAGCAAAGTCTGCTGGTACTGTGGGCAAATGGGGTGTAATTTCATGCACATCCCTGAGGAGTACAAATTTTAATGGTAAGTTTTCCTGCAACGGTTGTAAAGTTGAAAATGTTTTAATAAAAATACTCTGCTAATTGCAGCTTGAGACAGTAAGACAGATATCTGTTAAAAGAAATAAGATTGCCTGTGTTAATGCCTCTGGATGTGAACTACAGAATTTTTTGTATTCACTTGGGGTTTTAATTTATTATGTGGTTATATATTTTTTTACAGGTCGAAGAGATGAAATTCTTAGTAACAAGAGAATGAGAATGGATTACAGTAACCATAACACCCCACATCCAGCCCCATCAAAGGATCCATTTTCTTTTGATACTGAATCTGATGGCTTGCAGAATAAATTATTAGCAGGAGGCGGTACCTCTCCAGTGAAATCTGTACCCAAACCAAAAAAGTTTTTTAAAAGTCGTAACACTGATGTTGTTTCTCCAGAGGAACTTAGATTGAATGCGTCTGTGTATGTGGGAAGTAACCGCAGTACAGAGTCAAGTTATAGTTCGCATGTTGGAAGAAAATATGGGAAGGGAGGATATAGTTCAAGGCTGCAACAGTGTAACTCTTCATCACCCAGCCAGTCAAGCAGTGGTGGGTCCAAGAAATTTTTTACATCTGCAGCAATAAAGACATCAGGTTCTGCTGTGAGTGGTGAATCAGGGGGTGAGCAGATAGAAGCGATGAATCTGTCAAGTCCTACCAAGACCACAGCACCTCTAAGAGAAGAGAATAAACCTCCGATTGTGCTCAGGATATTCAAAGGTACAGCACATCTTGTGAATGAAATTAAAGAACCTTCAAGTGTTCATCAACAGCCTTCGAAGCCAGCAAGTGAGAATAATCTACGAAGTATGAGGAGAAGGCATGGAGAGACTGCTGGTGACACTTGGTCTGTGTCGACACATGACAGTAACAAAGATAAATCATCGTGTGTTAGTATTACATCACCAAAGAAGTCCAACAAAGTGGGGAAAGACATGGTTGTAGTTCGAAGTCATGCCACTTCTGAGCCTGTGATAGTAGAGAAAACTGAAGCACAAAGTAGTGACAACAATCAACAGAAAGTGCATTCTGAAAAACAACTTGTGAGGACTGAAGAAGTGACTGAACATCATGGTATGTATGAGGATATACAAACTATGCATGATGAAAAAGAGAACATCAGTGGTGAGGGTATTATTAGTGATGTTGAATTACCATCATTGATGTATCCTGCAGTACTGACAACTAAAAATGCACCACCTGTCATTCCTGAGGTTCCAGCAAACCCACCTGCTGAAACAGTAGTTATTGACACAGTGGCCGTTGTTCCTGAAGTTTTGGTGGATCCACCTGCTGAAACTGAAGTTGTAACCGCAGCTGTTGAAATACCCGTTTGTAGGGATTTGAATAAAGATGATGAAGAAAAGTTGCTGAAAGCAGAAGAACTACTGTCCAGCACATATGTTGATTTCAGTTCTGCCACAGAGAAACTCTTGCTGACAGGACCAAAGAATCCTCCCAAAGCAATTGTTGATCATGATTGGTTTTCAGACAGTGAAGACAGCAACAGCATTGCAGATCAGATAAACACAATTGCATCTTCCCAAACAGAATATGAGTCAGACATGCAGGTGAAAGCTGTGGAGGAAAGTTCAGTTGAAAAAGATAAGGCTGGGGATGTTGAAAGTGTCATAACCTCTCAGCTGGATCAAGTGCAGGATCAATTAGAGTGTGAACACAGTAGTGGCAATAGTAGTAATAATACCAGCATCATAGAAAGGACAAATTCACCTGCAACTAAGAAAGGGAGTATTTTTAAAAGTCGATCACTTTTGTCAGATGGTAGTAAGAAACGCTTGGCCTTGTACAAGCATAAATGGGTTGATGACAAGGATGGCACAGGAGGTGGTTCCCAGCCAGGTGCTGGTGTATCACTGTCTGGGGACCTGTCTTCATCTCAACCTAGTAGTGGTACCAGCACATACAGTGACATGGAGGAGGAATTTGAACCTGGCAGACTCACCAGGGTTGTTACATGGCCCACTGCTGGAGCAGATGATGGTGATGATGGAGAGGCCATCACCAGCATCAAATGCAACAAGAAGGCCAAAGGGGTAAGCTTGTTAAGTTTCTTTGTTCGGCTGTAATTTCTGTGAACAAATTTTAGAGACATTGTATTACTATGCATGCAATTGTTTGTTTCAGTTCTACACAGTAATTAGAAATGTAAAGAAGGCCCATCAAATTCAGGAATCAGGTGAATTCCAGGAATTCAATGATGATGTGGAATACATTCTGGATGCACTCCAGGATAATAACCCTATAGGAACACGGTATGTGTGATGGTTTGA
>Ga0123355_10013142_pt1 | contig 12867 bp, 11 predicted proteins | sample TergutEmb28metaG_3_FD_89872 | JGI IMG/M metagenome (GOLD analysis project Ga0123355, IMG submission 89872) | Embiratermes neotenicus P1 segment gut microbial communities from Petit-Saut dam, French Guiana - Emb289 P1 | ecosystem: Host-associated > Arthropoda: Insects > Digestive system > Gut ...
AACAGACCTTATTTTCTTTTTTTTACCAAGCCTATATAGCGAGTTTCTAATACTATTGGGCGACATATTGGGAAACTGTTTTACAATGTCCTGCTTGGAAAAAACAGATTTACCTCTTTTGGGCAAATCTTCTACCCAATCTTTTATGTTACCGTATTGTTTCATTTTTTTACTATGCGACCGCATAAATACACATTTTTTGTGTATTATTGCAGACCAATTACAATCGCTTTACAAATGCAAAGATACAAATTTTTAATCAATTAGCAAAATTTATTTTGATTTTTTGTAAATATCACAAGAAAAGTTCAAAATATAGTGTTTTGTACGGAAATGACATTCTGATATCTTTTCGAATGTTATTTTCTATGATTGCTATTGTTTCTCGTAGAAACTATCAACCATTTTAAGAAAAACAGGATTTGCAATCAACTTGTCTTTTAGATATTCTTCATACACATGTCTTACCTTTTTGTTTTTTAGAAATTTCTCTCTATATTCAGTAAGTTTTTTGCCACGTTTATTCCGCATGATGTAATAGGCTTCTGCCGCTCTTAATGATGTAAGAATGTAGTAAAATTCCTCTCGTGAAATCTTATCATCTTCTTTAAATTTTTTGGGGTCTATTCCATGCAAAGATAGTAATTTATCGAATAATGGCTCATCGCTATCTAAAAATAGTTTTTCACTTTCATGTCGTAAATCAAGATTCACTTGATATATGCTTGTTCTTTTGTTGTCACGATAAAGCCGAATAGTTATTATAACCGACACAATTGAAATTATGATGGCTAATATTGAAAAATCTGTACTCATTTTTTAAGTTTTATTGTTGTTTATATTATTTTTCTCGCTCACATCTTTACAACCCTCATCACCGACATTTTCCGTTTTGCTGTGTAATCCGTAGGATATACGTGCCGGGGATGAGGTTCGACAAATCGATTGTTGTTTTTTGATGTTTTTTTTGGTAAAAAGGACAAAATGTCATGCTCTTTGTGTGCGGAATTAGTTAGGAAGTCCATAGAAAACATTACTGGAGATAACGGATGTATTATTACGAATATCTATTAGCGATAAATATCTATATCTATAAATAATTATGTATAAACCTCTAACTTCTCGAACATAATTCATTTCTGCTCTAATCAGTTGAGTTCTTGCTCGTACAAGATCTTGTATATCTATTCTTCCATGCTCCACGTTAATTTTCAATAACTCCATTCTTCTTTTTAACAAATTCATTAACTCTTTATTACGGGTAATACTTCGTACAGCAAACAATACATATTCAAGTTCTCGCTTATGTGTAGAGCGATCCCGACCTTCCATTTCAGCATTGCTTAAATATACCTTTTTCATTTCTTGTTCGAGTATTCTTCGTTGAATTCTGTTTTGTCCCCAATTTAAAATGGGGAAAGATAATGAAACGCTCGCATTCATTTGACGATTCATACCATCTGTAATAAAACTTATATAATCTGACTGAGAATTAAAGCCACCTCCTAAAGATACAGATATTGTTGGACCAGCTGTCGATCTTAATTGCTCTAATCTTTGATTATGTCGCAAATTAATGTAGTCATTGTTCAACTGCCTATTGTAGTACGATACATTTTCAATAACTTGATGAATGTTAAAATTAAACTGATAAGTAGATAGGATGTCAAAATCAAAGTCCGCAATAATTTGAGTTTCTCCCGGCATGTTTAGAAAGTTCCTTAGGCGTTCTTTTGCATCTTCTACGTAAACATTGTTCATATTGTCTAATGCCATGTAGTACTCAATTCTTGTACCAAGATAGTCCTCTTCCGATATACGCCTTTCGGCATATAATGCCCGAGCTATCTCGTAAACAGATCTGGAAAATTCCAGGATGGATTTATTTAAGTCAACTCTCCTTTGCTCAATAACCAAATTAAAAAACAAATCTACTACTTGCTGATTTATGGCCTCTATAGATTGATGATGTCGAATATAATCAATTTGCCTTCTTAAATTATGAGACTTAACATTCCATCTGAATTCATTATATCTTGAAATAGGTTGCGAATATGATATACTCAAGGCACTAAATCCATAAGAGGTAGTTCTACTTGGTTCAAAGTTATCTAACCTACTTAGATTAGAAGAAATGGATATTGATTGCCCGGTAAACGGCAAGAGCTGTGACAAGCTAAGACCGACATTAGCTGTAGAATTAAAGCGATTTACAAATCTGTCGCTACCATCCGGTTGGGTTACGATAGATATGCTGTTGTTCATGGGGATGCTACCAGACATGCTTAGTCTTGGCAAACGATTTATTCTGAATAACTCATGGTTATACTCATTGATTAAAGAATCAATTTGTATAATTTGATGGCTCCTTGACATACGAGCAAGATAAATAGCTTCGTCCAATGTTAGTCTTAGATTCTGAGCATTCAGATTAGCGAAAATTAGCGGACACAATACAAAAAAAACACCCTTTTTCATACGCAAACATCATTAACTGTTTATAAAATTTTTATTTTGAAATTTCAACATGTAATTTTTCATATAAGTTTGAAATTTTACCTTTATCCGAAATCCATTCGAAAATCTAACTACATATCCCTCTTCATTTTCAATATCATTTTCATGAAGTTTGCAAATGTCGCCTTTTATCCCAACCTTTTTGACCTTTGGAAAAGGTAAATTTGTAAGATGATCTAATGGAATATCTATGCTATTTTTATTATCAAATGCACCTATTAAGAAAAGATCGGAAATGTTTTTATAATCAATAACAAATCGGCTTTCGGGGTAAATTATTTCAAAAAAATATGAATAGTCCGTATTTAGACTAGCTAAAGAATCTGTATAATTGGTATACAACATCATCGTTGCTTTGAGTGCTTGGGGCGTAATAAAAGAATTTCTTGTCGTAATAAATGGCATTCCGTTTATCCAATATAAAATTCCTAAAGCTCCGTCTTTTTTTTCTAGTATTTCATATTCCACGTTAGGTATAAAACCATCATAGATTTGATGATATTCAAAGAATTTTTTTAATGGTTTTGCAATAACATTGTTGTTCGCATCTAGAATAATTCCTCGAGCCCAAAGAGTAACCTCATTCCAATACTCCTCTTTTTTGCATTTATCGGTATAGTTGTAGATATAAATATCTTGTGTAGGATGTTTTTCTCGAGTCAAATAGTCATTCAATAATAAATAACTAAGCATTCTGGGCTCCACGTAATTGTTTTTCAAATGAAACAATATGCTTAATTGTGATATTTGGATAGAATTTACCGCATTTCGATATTCTACAAAGCCTGCCCAAGTAATTTCTGACGTGTCCAATGGTTTTATAATCGGCTCTACAGCACATTTTAATATTGCGATGTAGTATATAATTCGTCGTTGATATTTTTCATTATTGACATTTATCACATGAGGCGTGGGGCTAATTTCATCATGACGGACTAACAATCCTGTTTCTTCATAGGTTTCTCTAATGGCAGCATCAAGAAATGGTTCCTTCTCTTGAGCAAGTCCTTTAGGAATAGACATGTGCTTCTTTTTGTTGTCGTATAGTTGCTGGACTAAAAGTATTTTATCTTGAAATACTACTACCAAACCTGCCGAAACTCTCATAACAATAACGTTTATTTGAAATGTTTTAGATATCTATCTTCCCACTTCCACACATTTGTTTCATACAGGTGCGGATGTTTGAATCGTTCGTCGAAATCAAAATACTGTATAGATTGTTTCGGTTCTATCAAATTCCACGATTTTTTCAATTTATGCTGAAATAGTATTTGTTCGGCTTGCTGAGTCAACCAATAATCTAATCCCATTAGATAATAAAAGCTCGGAACATTTTGTTTTATAGAAAGAAGAGCATCATCTCCTTTCTTTAGTGCTGCCCATACATCAACAGTAGAAATAGTGTGTGATTTTTTTTCAAGAATTTCAGTTAGCCTAGCCCATTTTGCCATAGAAGTTCGCTCTTTATGTAAAAAGAAATCTAAAAGTCTATGAGCCTCTTTATACCAAGGAAATTTTAATTTCATCATTTGTCCATCTTCAAAATATATGACAAAACCCTCTACATTTGGAATATCTAAATTCACTAAATCATCAAAATTACTGATATGTCCAAACTCTTCAGTGTAATCTTTACACGAAGGAAAACCTATGTCCGGTAATGGTTTTTGCAATCCGGTTAATTTCTCTATCATTCCTATAAGGACAAGCTCCCTTCTTTGCCCATAATCAATTAACACTTTTGTTTCCGGATAAATTGCCTCGAAAACATAGGTGTAGTTTTTATCAAATCTATCAAATAAATGTTGATATTTTTCATATAAAATTTTAGTAGCTTCTATTGCTTTTACATTGGTAAATGACCGTTGAGTTGCTAAGTAAGGTTTATTGTTAATCCAATATAGTGTGACCATAGTCCCGTCCATTTTTTCGAGTATACGGAATTTGCCCTTAGGAATTTTCAGCATCTTATTTTCACTCAAAAGAACAATTCCTTCCGACAAATATTGTCTATACGTCCAAAATTTGGGAAATGGTCTTTCTACAACCTCTCCGTACTTGTTGAGAATCATCCCTCTACAGTGCACACTTATTTCATCCCATCTTCTCTTTCGACTGTCTGCTTCTGATGAATATCCATAAAGATATAAGTCCTCCAAAGGATGTTTTTCACAGCAAACATTTGCTTCTTTAACATATTCTTCAAGTATTTTTAGATCAAATTTCATTGTTGGCAAGATATTTTATAGTAAATGGAATAAACGCTTTATAGTACGTCGGAATATCAAAACAGTTCAGAATATGTTTGTAGTATTCTATAAAAAATAACGCTTTGAGATTGATTTGCAATGATGGATGCTGCGAAATGTGAATAGACTCCCAAACGGTGTTGTCTGATATATCCGATAATATTGATAAATAAGGATTCATGTCATCGTCTTCAATCACTTTGCTATCCCATTTTTTGAGAAATTCAGAATAATTAACATGCAAGCTAGGGTATATTTTTTTTGCTAAAAGATTATACTCGCGTTCCGTTTTATCATTTATGGAAGAAATGATGCCACTATCAAGCAAGTTAAGCGTTAGAGGTGCCACACTACAAGGCAATAGTATGCTGTACAATTCGTCATTTACTTTTAAAAATTCCTCTTTTGTCCTAAAGTAATACACGGCAGATGCTAGAAGATTGTAGATTAGCAATGTCACACTAGTGCTATCCTCCAAAGGTTTCTCGGAATAGTTGGCAACAACATCCTCTGATACTTTTGCCAAAATTTTATATGTACCTTTTCTTAAGTTAGACGGCATTAAATCAATCAAGTTTGAAGGTCTTTGGTAGGGGATAATAGCTTTGTGTAGTTTGTAATCAGAGACTTTGGCATACAGTTTTTTTTGCAGTGTTAGTAGCATCTCATTTCTCTTTGCCGTATCCACAAAATAGGTCAATTCGATCGACAGGCTACTTTCGTTATAGTTTCGACGCTTTGTTTGCAACATAAAGTTTGCCTCAGACAAATATTGCTTGATAAACTTTGATAAAGGAAAGAAAACACGGTTTATGAAAGTAAATAAATCGGTGTTGTCCATGTATAACATTGAAAAGTTATTTTTTGCTTCATTTAAGTTTTGTTCTTTAAGCAAAAAAAGCGAGTTTTCTATCCCCACACTATCCTCTTTATTTAAATTGTACGCTATAATGGGTTGTGCGGCTAATTGAGCAATAGAAGCAATTGATAGGTCATCTTTGATAAATATGCCATTAGACATTAGTTCTCCAAAAAACAAATCACGACTTAGTAAAAATTTATAAAAATTAGTTAGTGATAATTTTACAATTTTATATGCAGAGTTTTCAGAGATAGTATTGCCGAAAGAATTAATATTTTCAATATACACAGCAACGACCACTACCGTTTCGGTGTTTTTAGATTTTGCTAAAAACACTGTCGAGGCGTCAAAGTAATTATGATGCTTGCAGTAATTTACTATTTGCTTTATATTGTCGATAGAAATATTATAATTTTCCATAATTTTGCTGAAGTCAAGATTAAAAGTAATGTTTTTTCTGATATTTTTGTTGTAAATAAAAAAAAATTATAATTGAAAAGCCGATCGTCTGGAAGATTCTTCCGGTTCTTCTATTCGTTGATTAGTAGGGTTTAACAAGGTGTAAATGTGATGAAAAATTTTAGTAATTAAACGTCTATTCCCTGTAATAATTTCTGCTTGTCCATACATTGTTTCGCCGAATGCCAATATATGCCCCGTTGAACTTACGACTCCATTCGGAAGAGCGATAAAAACTATATAGTTTCGATCTATTGAATTTAGCGATATGGATGATATAATTCCCTCTAATACACCAAATTGCTGATGTGGATAGAGTTCTATTTTTAAGTTTACAGGTTGCCCCACAGCAACTCTTCCTGCCCCTCGGGAAGGCAGCATAGCAATTGCATAAAAAGAGTTATCTTCAAAAATCACATTGAAGACAGGATCGCCAGCATTTACAAAAGAATTGTTACGCAACAAACTAGCATATTCTACCACTCCTTGTTGGACTGGCATAAATACATATTGCCTTTCCCATTCTTTGATACCAGTAATTAAATTATGATATGTTTCTATAAGTCTTAGCTGACTATTATTCAAACTCATTTCAAAGTCATTGGTTATACTTCGTATTCTTAATCTTGACTCAATTATTGATCGCCTCCTACTTTCAATTTCAGAACGGATAGATATTATGTGACGCTCATTATTTAGCAATGTTAAGTACCTATTATCAAGGGTGTATTCAAGAATTGCTCTTTGGCTCAAGAGAGCAGAGTCTGTCCGAAAACGCCGATAAAAAATCTCATGTTGAAGTTTGCTGTTTGCTAAAATTTGCTCTTGTGTAATGATGTGTAAAGAATCATTGTGAATTCTTTGATACAATAGCTCGATTTCATAAGTATATCTATTGTTGTTCAATAAAGATTCATAATTTAACAATGCTTCTTTAAATCGAAAATATAGTGGCTCTATCTTTCCGAGATGAAATATATTATGGCGTATATCATTGATTGATACCGTATATGTGTGAGCATGAATACTGAATTGGGATAGGGTTTCTCTTAATAGCCTAACGTCTTTGGGATTAGCAGGATTTTCAATGACAGCGATATATTCGTTAGAATCAATCAAATGCGGGAGTTCGGATTTTAGAAGTATCAATCTCCCAGTCGAATTTGCTTTCAGAATATTTGGAGGTGAGGTTGAGGTAACACGTACCTCAGCAATCGCCTTGTCGGGTGCCCGAATGACGATACTTAGCACTATCAGTGTACCTATAAATAGAACCAACCCGAAAACAATTATCGAAGTATAGTTGTCGGGAATACGCCGTATTATTCCTCTATATTCTTGGCTCTCCGTTAACTTTGTTTCCATTCCAACTATTATTAAATTGCCCTTCAAAAAGATTATAGTATTCTTTTTGGGATTTCATTAATAATTCATGATTTCCTACTTCAACCACTTGCCCATGTTTTAACACTATGATGTTATCGGCATTAATCACAGAGGACAGTCTATGAGCTGCAATAACTACTGTTTTATCTGATAAATTATTTAGAATACAGTTTATTATGCTGTTTTCATTTCTTGAATCTAATGCACTAGTTACCTCATCTAAAAATAAATAGTCGGGATTATTGTATATTGCCCTTGCAAATAAAATACGCTGTTTTTGACCTTCGCTGACTCCTCTGCCATTTTCTCCCATCATCGTATCATAGCCGGCAGGCATTGCTTCTATCTCGTCCTTAACGTTAGCTATCGTAATTGCACTTAACAACTTGCTTTGGTCAAACTCTCTGCCAAAAACGATATTGTTTGTAATTGTATCTTTTAACAAAGTACTTTCTTGTGTGATTATTCCGCAATGATCCCGCCATGCATCCACAGAAAAAGAAGGTAATCTCAATTTCCCTAGTGATAAATGTCCATTAGATGGAACATAAAGCTGCATTAATAATTTAATGATAGTTGATTTTCCTGAGCCGCTCTCCCCAACCAAAGCAGTTATCTTACCTTTAGGAATACACAGAGAAATATTTTTTAAAGCATATTCATCATTAACAGAGTATTTATAGTAAACATTGTTCAGCCATAGATTGTTATTTAGGTCTATTACCTTCTCTGTTTCTTTAAAATCTGCATTTTCTGGCTTAGCTTTTCTGACTTCTGCCGTACGTGTATAGCTGATAAAAGCAAGCTGCCAAGAAATAATAAAGTTGATAATATTTTGGACGGGGGCTCTTAATTGACCAAGAATATATTGCACAGCAATCATCATACCAATAGTCATCGCTCCGTTTATCACAGCTACAGCAGCCACATAAATTAGCAATGCATCTCTAACCGTAGTAATGAGATTAGAACCAACAGCCTGAATTTGGTCAACACGGAGTAGTTTTATTTGAGTTTTGTAAAGCCCCACTTGTATTTTTTCCCATTTCCATCGCATCGGTTGGCCATAGTTATAGCTTTTGATATCTAAAATTTTTGATAGTAGTTCCATCCAATGGCTGTTATTAGATGCAAGAAAGGCAAAGTATTTTATATCCATTCTCTTTCGTATACTCCAAAATAGTAGCACCCAGCCTACATATAATATATTTGCCAAAAAGAATATCCAGAATAACGTAGAATTATAGAGGAAAAGAATCGTTCCGAAAACCAACAAATATAAAATAGCAAGTATAGTATTAAACGCAACTCCCATTATCATTGATTCCATCCGCTGAAAATCATTGGACCGTTGTAGCAAATCCCCCATGAGCCTTGATTCGTAAAAGGGTAGAGGAAGTTTAAAAAGGTGGGATAAATAATCCGATAGCATGCCGATTTTTACACGTAATCCAAAGTGCATGTTAACTGCCTGTTGCACCCACGTTCCAAAAGAAGTACTAAGTCCCAAAATAATTGTTGACACAAGCAATAAGGTTAGAAAACTGAAATCTCTTGCCGGTATGCCAACATCAATAATGGATTGTGTTATGATTGGAAAAACAGCATTCACTAATGTCATAACTAAAAGAATGCAAAGAATTTGCACTACATTTTTTTTATATGGCTTTATATAATGCCACATAAAGTTCATAGCCGAAAGATAATTCGTTTTCTCTTGGCTGTCATCATCTTTCTTAAACGCAACGGTTGGCTCACAAACGATACAAACGCCTTTTTTTCCATGTTTTTCATGCCTCTCTACATGATCTAACCAGCCTTTTGCAAACTCTTTCAAGGTATATTTTACTCTGCCAATGGCAGGATCCGAAACGTAGATGTGTTTTTTAGTAATTTTATACACTACCACAAAATGCTTGCCCTTCCAATGAACGACGCAAGGCAACGGAATTTGGTGTCTAAACTTCCCGTATGAAACTCGAAAAGCAGAACATTTGAGATTTAGTTTTTCTGATGCCTTAATGAAATCATAAACAGAAATACCTTCTTTCCTTACTCCGGTAATATCTCTTAGATAATCCATTTCAAAAAAACGACCGAAATACTCGCATAGCATTTGCAAGCAAGCCGGACCGCAATCTTTGGAGTCGTGTTGAAGGGTATGAGGAAATCGTTTTTTGAAAAACATAACTAGATTTTATTATTGCCGATATAGGTGCGAAATTTATTTTAACTTTTAATCAAATCTCAAAATAATCAAATATTCTATTAAGGAAGGGTTGAGGATTAGCGATATTGATGAAGATCATATCTTCCCATGTCCTTCCCTCATTATATAGTCTTTGTAAATAATTAAATGCTTTTCTTGCACGTATCCTATCTTTCACTAGCCTATTATATATCCTCTCATAATCTGAATAATTAAAATTATCATTTATAACATCATTAACATTTATCCCCATTATAGGAATAAAATTTGGCAAATCATATCTATTCAATCCTAATATGTGATTTACCGACATCCTTTTTTCTGTCTGTTTGATTTTGGAAAGAATAAGTACTTTGATTTTTTCGCTTTTTCTTTCACTAACAGGCACTACTTCATTTATGTTTTCGATAAGTCGATTGATATTTGTTATGGTATCTTCTGGGTATCTAAAATACATAAACAAGTAGTTTGCTCTAATAGTTGCGATAGCCTCTTCTTTCGTAAATTGACAGATTTCATTGTTTTGGGCGAGCCCATTACTCATCCAAAAAGTAAACATTATAACTAAAAACAAGATGTTTTTTTTCATATATAATTGATTTTCTAGTTAAACTAAATCAGGAGAGATGCAATCTAATTATCGTCGTCACTGGCTCTAAATAAAATAATCCCATTGCCAGGTCTAGCTATATCAAGTATGCTGATTTGACAACCCCTTCCAAGTGTAGAATCATAATAATTAAACATCATTGTAGATGAGTCAAAGCCGTATAACAGAATGTGATGTGCAGGAAAGCCTCCCAAAATTCCTATTGCAAAACCTCCTTCATTAAACCAATCTGCAATTTGCGGTCCGGTCTGCTCTTCAGAAGTGTCCACAACAAAGCCCAACGATACTAGGGCATTGGCAACTTGTTCGCCAGACACATGAATACCTACACCAAAAGACCTAGTGTCAACCCCTTGCTCGTTTAAGGTGTTTCTTGCGTAATCGATGGCCTCATCTGCATTGCCACCACGTATTGCTTGAATACCTGCTGCAATAGAACCAATTACACAATCTCCTCTAGGTACTTGAACATTGATGCCGTAGGGATTTATATAATCTTGCTCTTGTTCCTGTTCTTCATCTCGATTATAATCCTCCGGAGGTCTGTCATCGTCTCGATCTTTATCCAAATCGTTATCCCAGTCTTTATCTTTGTCCCAATCCCAATCTTTGTTTTTATCCCAATCCCAGTCTCCATCATCAAAAGGATCATCTTCCGGCGGGAACGGTGGATTAGGATCATCATTTCCTGGATTAGGATCACCCTGATATACTGACGGATCATTCCATGGAAGACAATCATATCCACCCAAAATCGTTCTCGTGGCAATCAAGTCAATCTTGGGAATACTTAATTCCAATTCTAATAAACTTTTTCTTTTCATAATTCGGTAAATTTTGTTACATTGTATGTTATACTAAATTTTTCTATCGGATTCAAATGAAAAAGCGATAATGTATGATTAGCAATATTTGTCATTAATATCTGTTTTGTTTCTTTTGCATTCCACACAGAATTAAAGGCCGATGGCTCAATGTCAATATGTGCAATTGCCTCAAAAAATCCTCTATATAAATCTCGAAGTGATTCATAATTATCAATATCTGTTAGGTTGTCTGCTGTTGACAGTTTTAGTAATTGCGGTTTATTTTTCGTAAAAACAGATTCGTAATAGTTAAGAGCTGCCTCTTTTATGTCAGGTAATTGATTGATATTATAAAGGGCATTCGGGTCGACTGCTTCCGGCAGTAGTGATTCGCAATAATCATTCAAAAATTGATGTTTGTCGGCTTCTGTATTAAAAACCGTTTTTACAAATCGCAGTAAAAAATCGGTGGCTAATAGCAATAATACATTCCGCTTATAACTTACATCTTCTTCTGCGATGATAGTCTTAAGCACAAAGTTTGAAATGGATTCGTAGTAAGGCAACAACTTTTTGAATACTTCTTCCCCTCCAAAATACAAACCTTCGAAATATAGCGTTTTGTATGGAAATGACATTCTGATATCTTTCCGAATGTTATTCTCTATGATTGCTTTTCTATACTCATTAATACGTTCAAAAATGAATTCGCTTTTTTGCTGTTCACTATAGATAGCCAAATATACCCCGTCTTCCATTAGCTGGTTTTTCCCGATATAAAAGCTGTGGCAGGAGCATTCGCTACAGAGATTAATGATGTCGGCAATGATTTTACACACCTCATTTTGGAAAATAGTATGATTTGGAAAGAATACCATTACTTGCCGTTCAGGAGGGACTATCCATACATAGTCTGAAGTATGTTTTGCAGCAGAACTTCCAAAACAAGTTAATAGCCTCTCTGTCGCTGACACAAAGCTTGAAGGATCTTTAGTTTGTGTGAATGTATTGAAGGTATCGACTAATTCCGAGAGAGAAGTCTCGGAATCACCGGTAGCCCGCCCCAAATGCTTGCCTGTAGACTGTATTTTACCAGACAGTAGCTGTGTTGTGTATTTTAAAATGTCAATTGCACAAAACAACCTTTCTGCCTCTGTAGAAGCTTCTTGTAAGTCTTCAAGATTTTTAGTGATGAAATTTTGTAGATTCAGTATCTCGTGTTCGCTAATACATGTGCCCCCACGTTCCGCAAAAGCCTTTAATCGTTTAAGCAGGAAACTTGAATCGTCTGATATAATTATTCCTTTTTTCAACATAGAAATATAAACTCCCTCCCCTTTTAAAGCATCTTCCATAAGAATATATGTCGCTTTGAAGTAGGGGAAAAATAATAGTTGATATTTTCTTTCATTATATACAATAGTTTCATGAACGGCTCTATTAATCAATTTAGAAACAAGGATAATATCTACATCTGAACTGGTCGAAACAAGATTCTCAGCATAACTTCCAGTAAGCATTATTCCGTCTATATGCTTTAGGTCAACAAAACAAGAGATAGTCTCAACAAGTCGTTCTTTCATTTGTTCTACGAAAACACATACCTATATGTGCTATTTTTGCTATATTTAAAGAAATTTGCATTATTTGCTATATTCAAATTCCAAAATGTTCAAATATCCTATCAATGTCGGGTTCCGGATTGAGTCCGTTGATAAAAAGCATATCATCCAAACTCTTCCCTTCATTATAAAGCCTGAGTAAAT
>Ga0123355_10013143_pt1 | contig 12867 bp, 6 predicted proteins | sample TergutEmb28metaG_3_FD_89872 | JGI IMG/M metagenome (GOLD analysis project Ga0123355, IMG submission 89872) | Embiratermes neotenicus P1 segment gut microbial communities from Petit-Saut dam, French Guiana - Emb289 P1 | ecosystem: Host-associated > Arthropoda: Insects > Digestive system > Gut ...
TAGCTCCGGGGATCGAACCCGGGACCTCTGTATCTGTAGCCAGAAACTCTGACCACTAGACCACAGAGGCGGTCAGCATACAACACAGCTGATATTTTACTGTACGTCTGTTTTATGTGGCATGTGCCATTCTGGGCTCAAAACGCGAAGTCAGTGCATCTTCACGTAAGCAACCTTCATCGTTACCTCAAACTAAATTTACTACCCAGAAGAATGAGTTACTGTTTTGTTCTGTCGGTCCTGGCTTACATTTAAAAAGGCACTTCGTTCCTAGAGGCCAAATGTGAAGGCTGTATTCAAGATCTATTAGGCCTATCTGTTGAATGTGTAGGTCAAAAATTTCAAACAATGAGTTCTTACGTGTATATAAATCTGAATTATCAATGTATCTACTTTACCAGTCATTTATGTAATGTTAACCAACAAACTGCACACTTTTTAAATTAATGTTTTAATTCAATTCTTCGTGTCTTCTGCATGTATCGACCATGTGTTCACCAACAGGAAGACCATTTGTACATGCAGCTTTGTATACCATGTTTTCACGCATTTATGTAAGCAGTCTAACAGGTGGATGTGCTCGATACTCTATCCATCTTCCGGACAAATCAGAACAATAAACCTCCCGATCGTTTATTCTGACAAAGACCTCAACCGATTTCTGCTTGAATAAATTCGTCTCTCGCTGGGAATATTCAACAACAGGGGTACAGAAATACCGGGCGCCAAATCGCCAAGGCTGCTAAATTTTGTACTGTGGCTCCGAATACTTGTGGGTCTTCAGTATGGAACTTGCTTCATGTCACTCTTTCGGCGCTGAGGATTTTGAGGTGGTTCATACCAGACTCTAAATTTGTGGGCCCCTGTTCTACAAGGTAGATTACGTGTTCGCAAATTTCGAGAGTATCGTGCATCCACATGAACACTTTATTAGCAGTACACCTTTACATTCTTTTTGGGGGCGTCTTAATTAAGAACATTAGTACAACGAAGAAGCTTCCCTCAATATCAATTGTGCCTTCACATTCGGATGTGAGAATTCACTCTCGATGAAATTATTAATGTTTCCAATTTCAAACCGTCTCTGATTCCACACTTCATACATACAGATAAAACGAAGATGAACACGAATTGCTCTTTAGCATTTTAAATGAGATATAAATTACTTCACGGAAGGGCCATATTTATCATATAGTTATGTAACTAATGCCTGGTTTATTTAATAAATCTTTTTTCAATTTTTACCCAACGTAGAATCATAGGGTGAGTCCATTTCTAGATGATTAAGGAGAAAAGCTTGTGGAAGTGGCGGTGGTCTATTTTCATACAATATGGATGTACTTCGTGGCTCATTAAAGTAAACGCAGCCTACTTAGGAATTTCAACTTAAAGCATAAAATTAAACTACAAACGCTGCAGCAATGCAGCTGGAAGCCTGGGACTGCTGTAAAATTTCACGAGTAACCTACATTGGAGACGGTCCAGTATTTCGCTTCTCCGAGAAATGTGATGCAGAGATTTGCATGTGGACTGATTTATTGGTTTATTTCACAACGCTGTTCCAAGTACAGAATTGCATACGCTCGAATGAGATGAAAAGCAACAATAATCATGTGTGGTAAATGTGTAAGGACGCGGAAGGTGACGGTTATACCACGCTATATGAGGCTGTCAGACAGCCCATTGTGTAGGAGGTGTGGAAGAGGGGATGAAGCCTCGACCCACATTCTATGTGAGTGTGAAGCTTTGGCTTCACCCATACATGCGTATCTGGGCTCCTTTTTGGAGCCAGAGGACATCAAACGTATTTCTGGGGGCTATCTGGAACTTTGGCAAAGTAACAGGGCTCCCTTGAATTGATATGGGGCACAACGGGCCCGTCAATTAGGACCTAAATGCAAATCAATCAAACAATCAACACCACGAAATTCTGTGGGATATCCGATTGTCAGTAGGGTACTCACGAGTAAAGGTTCCTGTTAAGGGAACCCGATAATGACCTACTGACCTACAAGTGTTTTCACTTACTTCAGGGACCGTGCCACGGCTTAGGTGGTCAGTCCCCAGTCTGTCTCCGCGGAAGACCGATTTCTTTACCCGGCCAGAACATGTGGGCTCGTGGTGGACAAAGTGGCAATGGGATAGACTTCTCTCCAAGTATTTCGTATTTTACAATTCCATTCACCTATCACCGATGCTATATAGTCTTAGTAACAGGCAATGTCGTTAAATAAAATTCCACAGTATTAACTTCACTAACGAACACAGCGGACCACCATTTGAGATAGTACTGTAGCATGCAAGTCCTACTTGTCATATACGTCACAGAATGTGTAATAATTTGCTCTACGTGCAAGCCGGCGGTTTTGAAAGAACTGAACAAATAACGTCGCGAAACTGTTCCTTACCAACAGCAAACACAGCGGGATAACGATAACACTAACCCCCTGTGCTGAGACATGAACAATGAGCACACTGTCAGTCACTGACCTACGCCATTTGAGGTTCTCACGCAGTGGCTCTACATCGTACCACCCTCTGGGATGTGACGTCGTGTAGTCAGAAGTGCATGGAAGTTTCGTAGAACCTGCTGCTGCCAGCTTCAGGGCAGAAAAAGACTCCTTCGAAACTTTCGACAAATTCCTAGCAAACGTATTGAATATGGTGACTAGAGTAAGGGATTGTTGTATCCTGGGCGGACCCGGTGGGGAACGTATCTTGGATGTTGTTCCCAGAAGGACGGAGCTCGGAACTCAGGTTAAGACGGGGAGTCGGGCAGGCCGCACACACTCTCAATCATCTCCAAGTAGAGTTTTATGGTGCGTTAAGTAGGGAATAATTGCAGTTACAACTGAACTGTATTGGTGACAAATCTCGCCAGCGGCGCTCTTCATTACCGTTAACACTCACTGATCGTCCAGCTTCATTCTCTGTTGCTCAGTCACTGTTCGAGATACACAGCAGACTGCAACTGGGCACAATGCAGCTACTGTTACATGCGTCAACCCGCACAATGCTCGCGCGATAAACAGCGCGACCACTTATAAACAAAAATAAATAGCAGGAAATTATATTCCTCCCATGTCTGGTCGGCTTACTAAGAAATGGAAGTGTAAACAAATGGTATGAGTTACAGAAAGGCGAGAACTAAGCATGATAAAATTAAGCTTATGACGTACATACAGTACATACAACAATTCTGCAGAGAAAAGAAAGAACAGAAACAAAAACAAAAACTTAATGTTTATCAACTACAAAACAGGATGGACGATCTGGGGTTCGAATTCCGGCGGGGACAGGTTTATCTGTGTTCCAAAACGTCCAACCCGACCCTGTTACCCACCCAGCCTCATATTCACTGGATTCCGGGTGTTCTTTCTCCGGGGAGGCAAGGGTAAAGTGACCGGAATGTGAGGCTGACCACTCACCTGAATCTCGTGCGCAGAATAAGAATGGAGTTATACCTCCATTCCCCTATACGTCTTTATGGTGTTTATACGGACTGTACCCACACAGCATCAAACCCTGTAACACAGACCTTCTTAGAAATGCAGCGTTCATTACGCCAGCACCATTTCGCATAAAGCACGCCACAAATAACAGCACACAATGCAATGACGCAGCGTTCTTGTGGTCCTTGAACTGTACCATCACACTGCTTGTCTGCTGGCTGTATTAAGCAGATATTCAGGGCAATAAATTGACACCATTCGCTTAGTAAATGTACAGAATGCGTAAATTTTATTGCTGTCCTGCACACCACAGCTCTTACTGGATCTCACGGAGCACGCAGGTTACCTATGCGATAGAACTACCGTGCTCGGTGCGGCGAGACATGAGAGACCTGCAAATGACGACAGACTTGTTTGTAACCGAATATTTCACTTCTGATATCTTAAAGGGTGGAAATAAATTACAGTAAGTACATATCCATCTGTAATTACTCTGCATTGCGATCCTTCCTTAGAAACCTAAAACCGCTTAGACTGTCACGAAAAGCTCGGCGCTTTATGGAACCAAAGGACCAATTTCCATAAACACAGGAGTGCAACACTAGACTGTATCCTAAGTTTGATAAATCGGGTCCATCTCCTCACACCTCACTTATTTACAAAACAACTTTAATATTATCCCCACCTACGCCTATCCATAAAACGTGGTGTCTTCTCTTCAGGTTCCCCGACTTAAATTTGGATGCATTTCTTATTTTCTGTTCTATATGTCTCGTGGAATCGATTACAAAATAAGAAGACATTCTGAACTAATTTCCTGTATCCTATAATTTTCTCCACTTGACAGCCAGTATTCTCGTCAGTACTATATTCTAAAACATCCCCTGCACAGATCAGAGATGGCAGAAATGGTAAAATTTTTGCCATTACTGAATGAGATAAAATAAGTATGTTAAATTGAGATCCATTGAAGAATGGCGAGCTTCAAAATAATATGGAAAATTTCAGTTCCTAGCTCAGAGAGATGCAGTCCGTATTTATAATAAAGGCCAGTCCGTTAACGGTGTTTAGGAAAATAATCGCTTTTTTAAAAGTAATTGTAGGTACATAAACAAAATATGTGGAAAATATTAGGGTTTACTTGTTACAGCAGGTCGTACATAAGGTTAATACTGGTCTTTTAACAGTTAACAAGATATGTAATTCGTTTTCTTTTTACCGAGTTCGTGTAAATTGAAGCATGGATTTCGTATTTACACCCTTTAAATCGGTAGCTCTGTACCTTCAAACAGAACATTCAATTCCCTTGTAAATCGTTTTACAGTTCCTCAAGCAGCTGAAAACCAACGCAGTGCGAACTCAACCGTCTACTGAAGAAAGCTCTCACTGTCCCCTATTCCTCTATTTCTCCTATTTGTGTGTCAAATACTGTTATATTTCTAAAACTTCTGAAAGAAAATTAAAGCCCTGTGGCACGTATATTTTTGGGAGTGCGTTCTACGAAATTATTTCGCATATGCAACGCGTATTTTTGCGTTTTAAGATTATTTCCAGCTAATCACGAGTAACGTGTGTGTGTGAAAGCTTTAATTTTTTGGAGAGAGGGGCATAAATTACTTCATTTGTAAGATCCGCACATTCTTAGTATAATATGTTCCAGGATGTTGTGCAACACAAAGAACAGACAGACCGACAGAGACAGGCAGGAAGATTATTATCGCACAGCTACCACGTCAATCGGACGTTTGTATAAGGAACTGTGTCCTTGGTATCTAGTTCATACAATGGGATCAACTTATTCATTGCCTCGTGTATTTTGTGATGTCCCTATCGATGTCCACACGAACTGGAATTAGAGTAGACCGCAAGAGGAGCATTGTTTGTGTCACAGAAATTATCATCAATTAGTGGGCCTGACATAGCAAAAGGAACAGGAGGCTAAAAACCACGTCATGCACCAAACACTGTTTGGGTGGTCACATTAAAGGACATCAAAATTTGTTGGACTGGTAGAACGCAAATGAGCTGCGTAGAAAAATATTCGGCGAGGAGCCAGTCGGGGCACCAGTAAAGATGGGAGTATATTTAACGAGACAGGGAATGTACGTACCGTATATTCTCGAATCTAATCCGCACTCTTTTTACAGTTTCAGAGGGCTAAAAAATCAGATGTGGATTACATTCGCGGTCGTAAGCTGGATTTTGAAAAAATGATAGAACCACTGTATGTGCCGTAAGAACAATACAATACAATAATTTATTATTTTATTTATTATTTATAATATTATATAATATATTATATAATATTTATAATTTATTATTCATCAGACTCGCCGTCATCACTCACAACTGAATCGTTATCCGTCACCCAGTCACTATCATGTTTATCTTCACCATCGTCCTCCTATAGAATGTCATCTTCGGATCCGTCCAAAGCATTGCTTATGCAACATTTCTTGAAAGATCTGACGATAATGCTCTCCGGGATGGCTTTCCATGCAGCCGACACCCACCGCGCGTCTTCTGAAGGAGCTGCGCGTTTGATTCTTCCAGTTTCTGTAAATTCACGGGCAGGATCCGCAACCCAGGTCAGATATTGTTGCCTCAACCTGTCTTTAAAGGGCTTGTAAATGGATACGCCCATTGGTAGCAACATTGACGTCATTCCACCCGGGATGACAAACAAACTCAGTTTTCATCTTGCGCAGCTGGTTCTTCACGGAATCAGTGAGGTGCCCTTTGAATGCATAAAGGACATGAATTGATGGCTGATTTAAGAAGGCTCTAGGCCTGCGACCCCATACTATTTCCAGCCACTCCAACATCTGCTTCCCCGTCATCCGTCCTTTTTCCTGGGCCGTGACTATAACGTCCTTCGGAAACGCCTCTGATTTGGATAAAGTCTTCCTTTTCAAAATTAGCAAGGGTGGTAATTTTCTCCCATCAGCAGTTGCCGCCAGCGTTACTGTTAGGCGAAGTTTTCCGCACCCAATGGTTTTCAAAAGTACCTCCTTCACGCCTTTATTCTCCAACGTGTAGTTTGGCGGCATATCAAGATAAATGGCCATTTGCCCCATCAGAAAATTCCCCGTCTTCCTCAGGTTGGTGATGTACTGCTGATAATTCAACAACTTTTGTTCAAAATCTTTTGGGAGCTTCTGGCATATCGTCACCCTATGCCGCAACGCCAGCCCCATCCGGCGCACGAACCTTATGGTCCATCCTTTACTGGCTTTAAAACGACTTCGAGGAATGTACAAAGATGTGGCCTTTTTTATCGCCTCCTCGCGAAGTAGATCATAACTCACAAACAGTCCAGTCCTGCGTCTCTTATGAAAGAATGTGAAGACTGCATCATCAATTTCAGGAAATCGTCCTTTTTTGGGTCCAGTGAATTTCTTTCGTGACGCCTCACACCCGCTGATCGCTGCCTTGTGTTTCCGCCACAGTCGAACGTTGCTTTCATCAACTCCAAAAATTGCAGCGGCTTTGCGGTTTCCCTTTTCCTCTGTGAACCGAATAATTTCACGTTTGAACTTTGCTGTGTATGATAGTCTTTTATATTTCTGGCGTCCCTCTTCCATTACTAGAGTACATGTCAGATTGGAACAAGCAGTCTTTACCGGTATTCTTTCAGTTGAAATTATAACCTCAAGTGGAGTTGAGCAACGAGGCATTTCAATTTCAGCATTAAAAACGTGACGTCATAATGCAGCCAGTAATTATTTATATTTAATTTGGTACGCATCCTGTTTGTCGCTTTCCTGCTGTTAAAAGGGCATAATCCGAACTAAATGTAAGACAGGCAAGAAAGAACCTATATACGTGTAATATTGGCAAATTATGATACAAAGAAAGTTAGTGCTTAGTCCTTTTTAGTACTCGTAGGAAATATCGGGCGACAGCCACACAGTGACTCGGTTTGTTTTGGCTGTGAAACGGCGTGTCATATATCAGCAGCGATATTAGATACGGTATACGGTCATATTTCAGCGGGGTACACAGCAGGAACATTCTGCTACAAAACACGCCATTATTTAGACGTTCCTGTAGGCAGCAACGCTTGGCAGATTGAACGCGGCTTCGTTCAATGAATGGTGACTGCGTAGCCCACACTGCTAACTTATCGTGAGAAGGTAATGAAGGGCCCCCTGTTAAATAGCGTAGCGAAATAAAAATACCAGTTTTCTAAGATTGCAGGCAGTCTGGAAATTGCCTTATTCATGATGTGCATAGGGACATAATTGGGTAATGTGGCCGGAGGGTGAATCTAAAAACAACCCATTAAATAATGTGGAGTTAACTTGTGGGGGTATAATTCTATGCCTCTACCAAGCCAAGCCAAATTGTTAACTGGGGGGCGGAGACTTGCGCTAAGCGCAACTCGACGTCCCCTGTCAGCCATTCCTGCGTTTGACTGCATAGTTGGGCTCAGTAAAAGACACCTAAACTCTAACAGGGGATTATGCTTAAGTTAACGATTTTGAAGTCAGGCTGAGGGCCTTGACTGACCTTGTCAAAGACTAGGGCATACGTTGCCCTGGACTAAGTATTGAAGTGATACATTTTGGTTGGTTGGCTCTTTGGGTTCCGAGCCCAGACCGGCTCTGTCGCATACTGGTGTTATGCGACGTTTGTCAGGCGCTTAGGTCTAGCCACCACGCCTGGTGGGGGAAGTGCGGGCCGTGCCCCGATTTTGCATAGAATACCCTGGCATTTGCCTTACAACTGAGGAAAATTACGGAAAACCTCAGTGAGGGTAAACGTAGGGCTCTCGGCTGATCAGCGCCGAGTGCGATTCGTGTAGTCGACTTGGCCATCGTGGGCGATGGCCTCGACTGGCCTGCTGTCTCCTGCCGCCCTTGGCTTTCGCGTCAAGCGACGGGATCAAACCTCGGTCAGCTAAAGTATCTGCCGAGTTGCCGTACTAGGGGGTTCCCCACATCGGCTAACTTTGAGTCAATTTATGCCTCTACATGAATCTACTAAGCATTTAAATGGCCGCAGCGCTATTCAGTTGTGGTGCGTTTCTACCGCTGGCAGTTAACTGGTCACTTCACACACGGCGCGTTTGTCGGATAACGGTTAAAGCATTGGTAACATCCACCATCATTCAGAATGCCTTGTACGCATGGGGAGGTTGAAGGAAAGGTGAGGATTAGAACAGCAAACTATCTTTTTTCCTTTAAGAAATAGGCAAAAACTAGTGCTGATTAGATTCGGGTGCGGATTAGATTCGAGAATATACGGTATAACGTAACAATGATGCGCGTTCGTGCAACCATGGTTGTGGTAGAAAATCAATAATTATTACATATTCTGAGTGCGTACTTGTATAGTTGGGTATCCAGTATGCAATGTGCAAGCGCCATATTGCCATATGTGGACTGTCCGGCAATAAAATACTCTTATCTCACAAAAGGATTTTTTAAGCGTTACTGAACAAAATATGTGTTTTTATCCACAACTTTGTCTGATCCATTTCTGAGTCTACGAAGAACTGAGCGAGATATAACAGAAATGTATAATGGTCTTCACGTAAAGTACCCGTTGTGCTTGTCCGATTTTACTGGAACTCGAATTTCCTCGGCCGATTTTCGAAAAATACTCAAATATCAAATTTCATGAAATTCCGTCCAGTAATAGCGGAGTTGTTCCATGCGGAAGGACGGACGGACAGACATTACGAAGGTAGTATTCGCTTTTCACAATTTTGCGAACGCGCGTAAAAATGTTAAAAACAGGATATGAGGATGTGGATTGGATTAATGTGGCTGGGCATGAAGACGTGGTGGGCTGTCATGAACACGGCCGTTGCGTACCCGTGCGGTCCGAAACTAGCTCGCCGTTCAATTCGCGACACGCAAGCAGCATTATAGTCAGGGGTGTGGCTGTAGCCCTCGCAGACACTGCTGCGCGAGGAGCCCCTAACGTACATCTCACTACAATCTGAGTTACCTCAGATTGGAACGAACTCTTCTGACAGAATGCAGTATTCTCTATCCCTGTTAAGAGAGATAGTAGTAACTTTGTGGGGACACCCACATGTAATTCCATCTCCTCATATTCAATCCCGTTTCACCTCACAGTTCTTTCCTCTGTCTGTACATCAATAAACATACCGAAGCAGACAACAGAGGCTTAACCACCACAGCAAACCAATCTCTCACTCCCTCCTTCTGTCTACTTCCAGGAACAAAGAAAACGGCCCATGGCAAGCGGAACTACATTTAACGAGCCACGCCTACCAGCTCTGCCAACCAACCAATGGCAGAGCAGGCTGACCAGCAGTGACCTGTATAAAAGGAGGTTACCTGAAAAAGTGGTTGGTAGCTGGCCGCCTCGTTGAAAGAACCAGGAATTTCGGCGAAGAGGCTCACCGGCGCAGTTTTCCTCGACGTGGCCAAAGCCTTCGATACCGTCTGGATCGGTGGCCTCCTCTACAAGCTAACACTACCCAACTTCCCGTATTACATAGTCCATACAATCTCATCCCACCTCAGGGATCGGACGTTCGAAGCGTTCTTCTAGACGGCTATGTCATGTCGTCGAGGCATGCGGGCTGGGGTAGCTCAGGGAGGATTGATCTCCCCTGTCTTCTTCAGTCTGTATGTCAACAAGCCCCCACCCTCGCACCACGTCGAGTTGGCCCTCTACGCGGACGACACGGCCATCATACCCACGTCCCGCAAGCCGACGCTGCTTGTCAGCTACCTGGAGTCATACCTCAACGACCTTCAACGGTGGTTGAGTTAATGGAAAATCGCCATTAACGTCTCGAAGACCACCGCGATAATTTCGCGCGTGCCGGACGGCGCTTTATCTAGCCCCAAACAGCAACACTCTTCGGGGAACCAACCGAATGGGTCGACACTACTCGTTATCTGGGGTGACCCTAGATACACGACCCACCTGGTCGCCTCACATCGACCAGGTCAGGAAGAGGACTGCTCAAAGGATGGGTATGCTGGCCCCCTTCCTGAATAGGTAGTGATCTATCCGTCAGGAACGGAGTCCTGCTATATAAGCAGCTCATCCGGCCCCTGATAGACTATGCGCGCCCCGCGTGGAGGTCCGCTGCCCGCTCCCATGACCGGAGGTTACGGGTGTTACAATCCAAGTTTCTTCGCCTCGTTACTGGTGACCCTGGTACGTAAGTAACAGGCAGATACGAGGATCTGGGCATTCAGCTGTTTGCCGGCCACATCAGAGCCCTGACCGAGAGCTTTGACTCAAAATTAGCGGATGTGGGAACCCTCTACTACGGCAACTCGTCAGATACTTAAGCTAACCGACGGTTGACCCCGTTGCTTGACGCGAAAGCCAAGGGCGGCAGAGGACAGCAGGCCAGTCGAGGCCCGACAAAACGAATCGCGTTCTGTGCTGATCAGCCGAGCACCCTTCGGTTACCATGACTGAGATTTTCCATGATTTTCCTCAGTTGTAAGGAAAATGGCAGGGTATTCGATGCAAATTCAGGGCACGGCCCGCATCCCCTCCCCCAGGCGCGGCGGCTTCACCTAAGCGCCAGACAAACGTCGCATAACACCAGAATGCGACAGAGCCTGTCTGGGCTCGGAATCCAACCAACCAACCAAAGTTTATTACTCCCATACTTAGATCAGGGCAACCTAGGCCCCAGTCTTTGGCAAGATGAAAGCCCTCAGCCTGACTTCAAAATCGTTAGCGTAAGCATAATCCCCTCATAGAGTTTATGTGTCTGTTACTGAGACCAGCAATGCAGTCACATGCAGGAATGGCTAACAGACAGGGGGACGTCGACTTGCGCTTCCCGCTGGCTTGGAGCGAAAGGCAATTAATTCGGAAAGGAGTAACTGTCCACAACACATCGAGAAGGAAGCTCAGCAAGACAACCCGACAGGAGACACGACGCCCGACTGCCCGGCCACAATGCCTCGTGGACCGGGCACACCACTGTTCATCCGGGGCATTCAGCAGCAGCCCATCGGCACCAGTCGCAGCCTCCTCAATTCCACCGTGGTCCTCCGGCCAATCAACCGCGTGACCAGCGGTTCATCATCGCTCGCGGCCGACCGGAGGCCTCGTCACTACATGGCAACGCAGCTCTACACCGCGGTCGACACTACTCGTGGTTTGGTACTGTAGTTGCCCATACAATGCTTCCCTACTGTACCTCCATAACGTCATTAACAATTACATGGACGACCGGACTGTCGAGTAGCGGGGGACCCCCGACAGGACATCTACGCTACTGGTTTTACGTATCCATGCTAGTTAAATTCGCGTCTGTCACGAAAATAAGAACAATTAAGCAACGAAAAAACGTGTCTTGGAGAGAAAATAACGAGAGCCCTCAACGTTTTACGTGAAGTTAAATGGTGTGAAACAGACCCGAACCCACTCATATGCGCTACCAGACACCGACCCACTCGTCTGCACTATCAGGCCCGTACCCAATCATTTGAGCTACCAGACACGGACCCACTCATCTGCGATATCAAGGCCGGACCCAATCCTTTGAGCCACATGGCCCGGACCCAATCATTTATGCTACCTGGCCCGAACCCAATCATCTGCGCTACCAGACCCGGACCCACGCATATGCGCTACCAGACACCGACCCACTCGTCTGCATTATCAGGCCCGTACCCAATCATTTGAGCTACCAGACACGGACCCACTCATCTGCGATATCAAGGCCGGACCCAATCCTTTGAGCCACCTGGCCTGGACCCAATCATTTATGCTACCTGGCCCGAACCCAATCATCTGCACTACCAGACCCGGACCCAGTCAATTGCGCTACCAGGCCAGAACCCACTCATCTGCACTAACAGGCTAGAACCCAATCATCTGTACTACCAGATCCCGACCCAGTCAACTGCGCTTCCAGGCCAGAACCCACTCATCAGCGCTACCAGCCGGGATCCAGTCATTTACGGTACCGGGTCCGGACGCAATCACTTACGCTTCCAGACCTGGAACCAATCATCAGCGTTACCTAACCCGAACCCGGTCATCTGCTCTACCAGACGCGAATGCAGTCATCTGCGCTGCCAGGCCCGGGCCTTTTTAGACGTCTGACTCATAGTATGAACCTTGGAGGTCCATAAATGGCGGCAAAATACGTGGTTAGCCCAGTGACTATTAATTAGCTAATTACACTTGATGGAGTACACACGCAAGCGGTAACGGGACGGTACATTAAAGGGCGTGACACTACTCACAAGGCAGAGTTAGAGCGCTTGCACACACACCGGCTTTTTGCAGGAGTCGGATCCGGCTCCGGTCGTGGAGTTTTTCACACGTACCAGCATTGCCGCTGCCGGTGGTCAGTTTGATTTTTAACGCTGCACAAGAAAGATGTTTGTACATAGAAATAGGAAGCGCAACTTGCTTGTGCTCTTATATCTTAGGCGAAAATACAAAAAAA
>Ga0123355_10013144_pt1 | contig 12867 bp, 7 predicted proteins | sample TergutEmb28metaG_3_FD_89872 | JGI IMG/M metagenome (GOLD analysis project Ga0123355, IMG submission 89872) | Embiratermes neotenicus P1 segment gut microbial communities from Petit-Saut dam, French Guiana - Emb289 P1 | ecosystem: Host-associated > Arthropoda: Insects > Digestive system > Gut ...
AGAAATAGTTCCTCCACCTAGCCACAATACTGTGGGAGTCTGCCACCAAGTCACCTTTCTCATCCTTCACTATATTACATCTAGGCTGGTACCCCTTTTTAAAGTCATTGATACCCCTATACAAGTCCCTAATATTTTGAATCTTACTGTTAGTTCCAAGTTCCTCAACTTTATGCCTTCTTTTTGTCCCTGGATTGTCTGTTAACTTCACGTCTTACATTGTTCAGAATATCTAAATTGCTTTGTCTTGGATCCTGCATCCACTACATTTTAGCCCGCTTCCTTTGATCCAAAAAACCTAAACATTCTTCATCAAACCAGGGTTTACTCTGCTTCAATTCGTGAAGACCAAGACTCTCTTTCGCTGAGGTTTGGATATTCCCTTTAATATTCTCCCAAGTCCTATTTACGTCCTCGTCCAAGTTCTCCAAAGCTGCAAACCTGTTTGTAATTTCAATCTGATACTGTTTCCTAACCTCATTAAGCTTCCTCAAGTTAAATCTTTGCCTATCAAACCTCTGTGCGGCCTGTGCAAATGCAAAATCCCGATTTCAGGAAAAAGTGACAAAGGTTAGTGTTGCACCACAATAGAGATTATATATATATATATATATATATATAAAGGTAAAGCAATCCCATCATAGGCCTGGAGTGGCCCAGATTGTTCCAGGAAGTTAAATATGTATAATATTCTTGTTATGTGCTTTACCCTTCACAGCTTTGCCTCTCAGTTTACTAATTATATTACAGTGCGTTTTAACTGTCATAATTTTCCTAATACAACATGGCACTTTCAAGAAACATGCAGAATAACAGCTAAAGAGTTGTTCTATTTGCGGACCCTACTCCAGGAATCGGAAAATTTTCCAAAACTCCAGTAGCCACCTCCAAACTCTTGGCACCAGTGTGGTGACACGACGCTGATATGGACTGAGGACGCACAATTTTGGAGTGGCATGCGAGTCTCACTTTTATGTGTTGCTTACCGCTCTGCGTTTGAGAATTCAGACATATTTCTCTGTGTAAGAGAAAAAATCTGCAGGATTGGGCGCCATTGTACGAAATGTAGTCGCCCTGCGTTTGTACACCCTTATCCTAGCATTGTGAAGAAATCAAAGAAGTGAAGTGTCGACAAGTGTATTCTTAGGAACAGGGTGTCTATCATTATTAGAATATATACAGACCTTTTGAAGTTTTACTGTTTCTTTCATATTCTTTTGGTTCTATTGTGTTTCATTGTATATATGGTTGTATGTTTTGTATGCTTCTATTTAATTTTGTACATTATGTATTCCTTTTGTTATGTTTATGTATTGTTATTGTTATGTATGTTCCGTTCAGTTATTGTGTTTCATTGTGTTGTTCTGTGTATTGTTTGTGTGTAAATGTGTACTGTACTACTGCCACCGGGTGTCAACCCAATTGCAGTTTTTATACTATAAAACAAAGTTTAATAGCCTTTTTTAATAACATGAACTAAAATAATTTATAAACTATTATGAGTAAGAAATATTTCAACATAAATACACAAATATAATTTGAAGAACTAAGTTTGTGGAACAGATATTTAAGAACGTACTTGCAACGTCAGAGTAAACAGTCTAAAGTATCCACTATAAAGCCAAACTATTAACAATACTCAGGATTATGGTTATACTATGTGGGCAAAATGAGTTTCTTTAATATTATAGCTGGTGGTATATGTAGTAACCACCGTGCTTTAAAACGTTAATCATATTCACGCTTCTCTATTTTCAGTATTGCCATAGTACCGTATTTAATTTGTCGTGGAGCGACATGTCACATGTAGAGCATCCGTTGTGGCTTTTATTTCAAGAGAACTTTGTCAACATATTTCCATGACTAGGGTTAAGATTTATTTCACTGCTCTTTTCAAAAGCGCAATTAACTCCAAGTGGCAGTGCATCCGAAGCGAAATATATCTTGCAAAGCATGGGAATAGTAAACTGAAGTCAGGTCACACGCACATAAACATTCTAATCTTTGACCTTCACACGGCGTTCTGTTTCCGGCAAGTCCTGTATGTATGTCTGTACGGAACATCAGGTCTGATGACTGCACATGTAGTTTTCATGGAAATGAAAGAGACAAAGCACGTATCTAATCACAGTTATTCGGATTGCAGTAGGATTACCGTTGCATCCTCTTTGTACCCTCTTTCACATCTACTAGCTGGACAACTGAGGAATCGTTCTGAGATTCCCGGGGAGAGGCAACAAAATCATTTTCAGGCGCGTTGGCATAATTGCGAAAACCGTTCGCCTGTCCGTCCAAAAGTAAGGAACAACCTCATTCCCACTGGACGGATTTTCATGAAATTTGGTACTTGAGTACTTCTCGAAAATCTGTGGAGAAAATTTAAGTCACAGTAATATCTGACAAGAATAACGGGTACTTTACATGAAAACCGATATATGTACATTTATTATAAATATCTCTCCGAATTCTTCTTAGAATAAGAAATGTTTCTGAAAACAGTTGTGGAGAAACTCAAAACAAACTTTTCATGCTCATTAAATTCATTCTGGAAATCGTGTCGTTTATGTGATAATGTGGCAAATTATGGCAGAGCCAGACTGGCAACAGATAATAAGGCGCAAGCGCAATGCATGGTGGATGACTTTAGGCTACAGACACAGGACTTGATTTTCCACGGCAACAGTTGTTGCACAAACGCCCCTCAATATTACGGTTATACGTATATTGCCGGTCTCGCACATTTCATTCAGACCGGCTCTGCGACCCACCAGCCTCTTCTTGCTAGTGAGTAAAAGAGAAACAGTCCCTAGCGCCCAAGCGGCTGAGGTGTGAATTGACCACCATCACCATCTAGTGCCGAGGTTAAGAAAGTGTCGGTCTGTTGTCCGTCCCCTCTCCTACATGCCTGCATGCTGCAGTGCTTAACTCAGCACAGCCACAACTTTACCTCTCCTTTCAGTGTTTCAGAGATTTCGGATTGGTCATTAATATGCTCAATACAGAGCAGCGCACAGGTCAATCCTAGGTCATCACCACATCCGTTGCACCATGGGTACCCTCCTGACCTCTTCCGTTAACAAGCGGTAACAGTTCCAGTCTTATTTCTGACCAACTTTCGTGGCAGCTTCAGCTAGTCCTACATAGTACTCCCCCCACCCATGTTTGACCGATAAGACGCGGCACAACGCTCTGACGTCGCGTCGTAATCCGCGTGTCGCGGAGGTTGAACAGTGGATGACGGTAGCTAGACAAACGATGGCAGTGAGAATAACCTTTAGAAAGTGTAATAAACGCTAACTGGAGCAACGGGCAGGCGCTTATCGGTCAAGTTCGAAAAAAAAACGCGCCATATTTACAGAGCAACTTGGGGTTAAGGTACTGTGACATTCTTTCCAAATATTCCGGCCATTTCGCTTTAATTATTGAGCTGACTTCTTTTTATCGCAGTTCTTTTCTAAAACAAGGGACGTGCAATGCTTAACGTAACAGACGATTGCATATTGCTTGTGACCGCTCAGAGGGAAAGCATTTATGTTGTCTGAGTCACTTTTCTTTGGTGTTTTGTTAACATCAAGTCGTACAAATTTGTTTACAACGTTAAAACAGCTGCGTGACGTAATTAGCGTCATTACTCCATTAATAAGATAGTCGTTTCAGTTAAAATTATTCGGATATGATCTCCAAAATTCGCACCCCCGCTTTAATTGTAACTGTTAAACTATAGACAAATTTGTAATGGAATTTATAGGAAAATATGTAATCTATTTTCATCCACAACTTAATATTTCTAGATATAACGACTCACTAGCTGCAGCCGCCAAACGAAAATTGCACGAAACTTTATACAGTAGCTGAAAACTGGTTATGTTTGTGCAGCAACCAGGCCAGAGATGGACGAATTCAGAAGAAAGAATTTTAGAAGTTCTTAAAGGCAGTCACGCTCGGATTGTGTATGGTAAGGGGCTGGAAAGTAGTCCTTAAGAGTAGTTATGTTCATATTTTTTATGATGAGCTAGAAAGTAGCCTAGTTTGTCGTCTTCAATTGTATGCTGTTCATGCATGATTAAAAAAATTGAAAAAGGATTGTAACCGAATAAGACAACTGTAATTACTTTATTGAAACGTCAGGCAGACGTGTAACTTGTTACTGTGGTTGAGGAGGAGTAACTAGTTCCCTCCTATGCCGAACACTGGCAATCATATAGGTAGGCTACTGTGTACAACGTAATACCACTTCTGGTTGAGTCACACCGTCATCAGCGCTTAGCTGAATGGCAACTTTCGCAGTTTTTGATAACTAATCCTGTTCCACCATGGAGAGTTAAAATTTTTTTTTCGCGTCATAAATACCTTGTTTTTTTAAATGTGTTTCGGTAGTTTGGACGTTAATTAACAGCGATTCCCAAGGGTTGCAGGATGTGAATATTGCATAGTGGGACGCTATGTCCGCAGTGTGAAATAATCTAACCTATTACAGCGAACAAAAGACGTAGGCTGTTAGAAACCAACAAGACAGGCAGTGTAGTAGGACGTAAGAATGTGGCTCGTTCGCGTAAATTTAAACCTCCTCCGCTGTCCTAACAGCCTCATACCATTTCACTCGAAGAGAACGATTTTATGGCGATTTTCTTTTGCCGGCAACAAAACATACTTAGGTCTTCACGTAAAGTGCCCGATTTTAACCGAATGTGGAGTTTCTCAGCGGATTTTTAATGAAAGTTCCCAGTGCCAAATTTTACAGAAATCCGTTCAGTAAGAGCGGCGCTTATACAGGCGCACGGAGGGACGGACTGACAGGACATGACGAAGTTAATGGGCTCTTGTCGTGGCTAAGTGAACGTGCCTGAAAACGACGGGGTTTTCCGTGGCGGTGATGTGGCCGGCATATGAATCTAACCAATCGTCTCCATGTAATACAGAGGTTAAAAATGCGTGGAGCTACACTTCCGCTCCTAATATACCTTCATGGCATGGTGCTTGATGAAGGCGATGGACAACTCAATTTTCCTTACCATTTCGGTGTCCAAAATCAGTAGCTACTTCTTGCGTGCTATACCTCTACCCACCCTCTGGGCCACATCGGGCCTGTAACGGGATCACTTTACCTTTACTTCTTGCGTGCAGAAGAATTACTGACATATATTTTTTTTAGAAAGAGCAACAAACGCACTTGGATGTATGAATGTAATTTTATTACACAGTAATCACTGAAATGTTTCGTCCACTCACGTGATCATCCTCCGGGTGGGGACAATAAGAATACAAATACAATTATAATGGGTCGAAAACACTCCACAGTTAAAAACATACTATTTTTTGTTAAATATTGCGGTTGAAAAGTAAAATGTCGGTCAGTATACAATATTAGAATCTAAGGTGCTGAATGAAGTATAGTTGTGTGGAATGATGCACACAGAAGATGCAAGTGGCGAATTATGATCCTGTAATACATGTGTCTGTCCGCGTGCGTGCGCGCGCGTGTGTGTGTGTGTGTGTGTAAATATGAAACTATATGTTTCTTTCAACTATGGAGAATTTTATACGCCTTATAATTTGCATTCTTGTTCTCACCACCCTTACTAATACAATAAACTTACATTTACGTATCCAAGTATATTGGTTGGTCTTGCTAAAAATGTTCATACACCTGATTAATGCACGGAACAAGCAACATGCAGCACGGATTATTGACATTTAAGATCAACGCATTACAATTTCGAACACCAAAATTTGTATGTCTTTCAGCTGGAGCGTTGTTTTTGTCTCACAGGCCGCAACTTACGCAGTAGCTGGTCGGAGTGACGAGACTGCGCTACTGACTCTTGGGCAATGGCTACTGGCGTCCCTGGGAGGGAGGGGACCAGCTCCGCTGTCACGGTCAAGAGCAGCAGTAAAAGTTGCGCCACGACCAGCATCCCGCACGATGCTGCCCCCAGCATTCCTACCCTGACAGGCAGTTCAACTGCGAATTTGTAGCATAGAACAACTGAGGGAAATACAAGCTTGGTGTCATGTTATGAACAGCTTCCTCTCCAAGCAAGGTTCGATTTGTAATTTGCGATATCTCTCACAAAATAATAGCGTACTTTGGTTGGGAAGTCTCAAGGGAAGAAGGTCGCGGTGCCTTGAGGTTTGACGTCGTATTGTTTGGTATACAGGTACCAACGTTGCGGAGAAGCGTTCTGCCTTCATCTTCAGCCCAGACTATCTACGCAGGAGGTTCTCCTGTACCATAGGTATCTATTACCAGGCTGTAACGGCATTACATGCCACAGGCTTGCATTCTTCGTGGTTACGTCATCAGATCGTTCCTCAAGCAAACAAAAGGGCATGATTTTTACGTACAGAGTGCCATATTTCATACCTTGCGTAACAAGGCTTTCCCAACTGCAAGTTATTTGGGCTTCGTTGGTTCTGGCTAAAATTTGTAAGGTGAAAAAAATGCCCGTGGACTATTTTAAGATTCTGTATCAACAACGGAGGAGTTTCATAATCTGAAATCTCCGCCTAAAAGTCTAATTTGAGTGAGCTAGTTTACGTCAGTCGGACACACACCACGCATGTGTCAAGGGACAAAATCACGTGTTTCAGTCGAAAAACTTCAGGGAAAATGACAACTTGGCAGACATAGTGTAAGTGGGAGGACGGTATCAGAAATTAATTTCGTGGCCAGTTAAGAAACTGTTAGGCTAAGCACGCACGAGCGGTTTTAATCGCTGCGACAATAGTAGCTGCGGTTTATGAAGCTTGCGGCTTTTAAAGTGAGGCCGCGCACTAGAGTGGCAGTCCAGGCGCACTGATTTAGTTATACCATGGACTGCCAGGATACGGCACTGGCGTGTGCTTTGATACTTCGGTCTCGAAAAACTGAAAAAAAAGAAAAGTGTTGGTCACTTCAACAACGGGTGAATGATTACTGAAAAGAAAATCTTAATCTCGAAATGGACACCTGAGGACATAACAATTAAATATCTTAGGTGCATTCGCTGAGTCGCGAAAAAAACTATTATTAACTTCGTCATATCTGCCTGTCAATTTGCCCGTCCGGGCGAAGCAGCTCGTTTCCCAGTACACACACTTCTGTGATACTTTATACTGAGAAATTTTATTACAATTCTGTCGAGAAGATTCATATTGGGTTAATATCGGACATAAATATCAGCACTTTACTGCTATCTTGTATTGTTATTACGAGAAGCACCGTTAGGTTAAAACACAGCCAGCATATTTGCGCAAGACCGCACCATGGCAAGCAAATGGCATTTATTGCGTACGGTGAGAATGGACCGATAGTCGCCCGTGGGCGCGCTCCCATACATTTCTTTGTGTTTCATTTGTACAAGCAGTCGTCCAGCTACAGCCGTGTCGCCCTTCAAATGGAACATGCTGCGACTTTTTCACTGCCGCGATTAAACAGACGCCCTTGCGCACACTGCCATACCAAACCGTACGTTTCATTTGGGCAGCACTATAATCGCAGCGATTAAAACCGCCCGTGTGCGGTAAGCGTCAGGGTTTCAATAAATATAATGCACAATAAACTCAGTTGACCTAGTCGCTGCATTTGCCATTAAGCACTGACAAAAATCACGAAAAACCTCTGTCAGGATAAGCGGTGTTCTGGCCGAGATTCGATCAGGGCACCTTCCGACGAAAACAAACCACAAACCTTAACTTTCACGAATCCTTGCTGTACGAAGTGGTGGTTATGCAACGTACTGGGGGGTGTCGGTTCAGTCGACTGCTGGCAGCCGAGGAGTGCGGATCAACGGACAGCAATTGTATAGACCGTGTTCCGACGTACAGTGCAAGACTACTGGCTACGCACTCCATTCGCATCTTTCCCCTTCACTTCCCCTCCCGTGCGTCACCGTGTGCCATCAGGTTCTGAAAGCGCTATACTCGTACTAGAGATGAACATTCAACTACATGAAAATACGACCACCGACACCCTCTTTTTGAAACCAGGCTCCATCCAAATAGTTGCCATATCATCAGTCTGTTTTAAACAAGGTGATAATGAAAACACAGCAAGATGTGAATGCCAGATATTGCCAGGAGAATCGAAACAATGGTCATGCAATTGTGACGTCACTTGGCCCCTCTGTGATGTCGAAGGATCAGACCCATACCACAGTGCACTACAAGTCCATGGAGAAGAGTCCTATTTGGATGAATCAAATAAGAAACTCCTCAATTTTCAAGAACTCCGGGAAGTGCAAGTTCATAGAAAATAAACGCCACTGGTCCTTATTTCGAGCCACATGGATCCAGCCCATATATTTACACCACTTATCTTAAGAACAATTTTCATATCATCCTCCAAGCGACGGCTCTGTCTCCGATGTGTAATTTCTTCCCGTCACGTAGTTTACCGTCTGTTCTAAACCTTATGTTTGTTTCCCATCTTATGAATCTCTTTGCTACATGCTTAATGATTTTACGAATGCTGGAACACAATAAACATGGCTTCCTCTTCTTCCAGTCTGTGTGGTAATTCTGTTGCAGATGTCGAATGATCGGTTTGAACCACGAATACATTGAACAGTGCTCCGACTTCGAGGTTGGGCATTGGGTTGAAAAACCCTCGACGTAAAAATTAAAGTGTTGCGAAGTGGCACAGACGTTTCGGTCGGATACATTTTCGTTACCATTCAAAGGTATTTTGAAGAAGGAAGTTGTGAAGGCACGGACTGAATGTTACTAGCTTAGGGCAGAGCCCAGTACCAAGCGCACAGCAGTGGTATGTTCCGTAGAAGACGCACGACTGAGAAGAACAGACACATTATTTTTTCGATAAAGACAGTCTGCAATGAAGTTATTCACATAAAATGTGACTATTGTCTTCCAGCAAATCTACGGCGGGCGCGATCAACCCGTAGCTCGCGGGCAACGTGTTGCTAGCTACACAGTGATATGTTGCCAGCGGATACATTTTAAATGAGAAGACTTTTTCAACACTTCCGCTTTCAAAACCGATATAGAAATCCGACGCAATTGTGAAAACTTATAAGTTGTTTATATATGGAGACAAACATCCCATTACTAATTAATTTTGTACAAATGCGCTAAAGAAAGCTACACCCTAGCCTCCGTTGTGAATTGTACTTTTTTATTAATTTTTCCTAATATTATCAACATATTTTTATTGTATGTGATGTATAGAAAAATGCACAGGTGAAACGTATATAATTATACGTATATAATTATACGTACACTTATTTATTCTTCATTCTCTGCACTGTATTTAATTTTGTTCGCATGCAGACTAAATTTTGCTGAAGCTGTACACACCAGTGGCGTACCGAGGGTGACTTGGGGGTTTCAAACCCCCCTCCCACCGAAATCCGGAAAGGCCCACCAAAATCGTGCCAAACTCAACCCGATTGTGAAAACTCTTAAAAATTGCTGAATTTAGGAGGCCAACACCCCAAAATGTTCGGAAAAAAGGCAGTAAAATTCTAAAACAACCTAGGTTCGCAATTGTTTTACATTAGCAATGACAAATAAATTGGTTGTAGTCATAAATAGTCTTAAAAGTACCAATCATTAAGAAAATTTTACTATATGAAACGAAATTTCTTGTACCAAATTACAGCTGCCTCCAGAACCCCTGACTAGGGGGCTACCACCCCCAGATCCCCGTTCTCTATGTCCTCTGTCCTCCACTGAATTTGTTGAACCCCCCCCCCCGAAAAAAAATCCTGGGTACACCACTGGTACTGTACACAGCACACAAAAGGTTGATGAGGCCCGATCTGCAGTGCAGTTCTGGGAAATTGAGACTTGGTAGAATTTAAGGAATGCGGGTAGCATGGGGTGTGTATTCGCCTGGCGAGGGTATAGGAATCAACGACCGCTATCTGTGCAAAAACATCACTTACATTACAGTGATTGTGCCATATCCCAGGGCTCTTGCGGCCGTCGTATTTGGGACTGGTATTTTTCCCCGAAATCTAGTGCCATTAAACAGTTACCAGCCTCACCCTGCACGGCCCTTTCACTTTTTCCTTTCACCACACCCTCATCCCGCAAGTGTCATTTTACGAGAACTGACTTAAATGTCACGCCCGGAAACAAAGTAAATGGTAAGGAATGTACGCGTAATGTGTGTATATTTGGCCGACAACGCACGTTTACACAGCTTATCAGTGTCATTGACACGGGCATTGTGACGCAGAAACTCAGTCAATTGTGTCATTGCTTTGCGCCGAGACTATCGGCGCGCCTGCTGATCACAAGTATCTGCAAAGGGCAATCACAGCGTACTGCTTTGAAGCGAAAACTGACTCGTGACTGCTGACCCAAGTAATCAGAGGCGGGAAAAGGCACTTGGCGACGAAAAGACAATTCGCAGACTAAACTGTGGCCATGAGCCATAAGGGGGGCGCAACACCAAGACAACAGTAAAGTGACCCTTGACACTGACTCTGCAGGGTCGTTGAGCGTCGTCCAAAACTGGCTGGTGTCAAGGTTGAATTTCATATTGTGGGATATTCGCCTTTATTATAGTTCACTGTAGGTGTGTAATGCAAATGAAAGCACGACTGACCTAACTGCGCACCACCGTTCTTCCTCACGCCAGTTAAGCTTTATCTTACGAGACAGCAAAAGGTAACTGGCCCAACATCGCCCGATGACGCAGCATCTTGCAAAAGAAGCGATAAGGCACACACGATATATTTCTGGATCACGTCATCTCCTTGCACAGGAAACACGTCTCAGATCCTGCAACGAGGGTAGGCAACCAGTCGTCTCCCGTCGTTAAAATATATATTCAAAACCGGTATCAAGGCGAATTTCTCATACACAATTGTTAAGACCAAGTGAGTTTCATTAATCGTTGTCCTTAGCATCGCAGCTGTCACGGAATGTGTTGGCGGATGCAGCTGTTCTATGCGCCGTCTCTGCACGGCGATAAAAGAAAGACCCTGTAGTAAATAAATGTATATACTGGTAACGTAATCGGGAACCCAAAACTTACATTTCCAACAATATTTACACAAAACAAAGAACACGACCAGTGATATCTGAGGCTGTCACGGTAGTAACACTGTAGAACGATGAGTCCTCTGGAATGCGACGCCATGTAGTCTGGTGCAAATGTACCGTAGGCAAATTTATATACGAATATGTGGCCTTAAAGCCCAAAACACGGTATTTCTCAAGAAAGTAACAATTAATGAAAGGTAAGTTGCGTCCGTAAACATAAGAACCTCTCCTTAAGACAGGCTGCAGATTGCTTCGGCCAAAGACTTCACATTTCCGCCGCTGAACTCTACCTTATTTTGTTGTGTTATTAGTGTTTTAGCATCTACTTCAACATCTGAGTAGGGCGTGAAAGGAAACGATCGTTGTCTAATTACGTTACTTTCTCGGTTTTTTTTAAGATTGAGAAATACCGTAGGGAACCCCAGTCAAGACATTCTACGTCACTGCCGGAGTTCGTAGCGTGCGCCTCCAAATTACGACACAGAATATTTACCGAGTGGGCGAACGTGCTCGTTTATTGCCGCTGTCATTTGTCATTTATCACACACGATGCTTTGTAAAGAACTGCACCGGCTTTATCATCATGTTTGTATATCTTGTGGTGATAACATTTATACGTTTAAGTAGCAGAAAAGCCTTTCGCACACAAACGAGGTTTCTAAAAAAAAAAAAAAAAAAAATTGTGTTCGGGGATCGGGACCTGTGAGACTTTGAACTCAATGTAAAACGGCGAATACAGTGAAAGAAGGACACGTCTATTCCAAGTTCCCTTATACATTACGCCATAATATTTATTCATGAATCATTTTAAGGGTTAGTTTTATTTCCCTCTCTCCAGTAGTTAGTTAAAAGTTTCTTTCTACTCTTTTTTTTCGGTTTTCTTTTCGAGATCAAAGGCAATTCTAAATATAAAACTGAACACCACGTGCTATTTCGTTTCCCTATACCCGCTTTCTGCCTGTTCCTTCCTCTCGACAGGCAACTTCTACCAATAAATGTTCGCGACATGTCGTCATGTGTCCAGAACTTTCTCATAGAATTTGTAGTTTATTTTTAAATTCAAAGAAAGGAAATAATTAATTTTCTTCAGCAGAATAAAATTAAAATTAGTTCAACTTACAGCATCTGTCACTTCCAACTTTTACCAACAACTAATTGATAAAAAAAAATTATATTCCTAAATACGTATTCATCCATTAAGCAGTCGCGTATTCTGGACAGTACATGCTTCGTTTGTGTCTTGTATATGCCGTAACTGACTTAATTAATTAAACCAGTCCCAATTTAGAACTGCGAGCTCTGTGCGATTTACATTAACTCCGCCATATCCAAAAGCAATATTTAGTTCGTAGTATCTTCTATGCACTTCAAAAAATTATATCTGCCTTTGTGAGTACTCACAGAATCAGCCTAATCTAGCCCTTACGTCATGAAAAATGGTCTACATTAAAAAGTACTTCACAGCAAAACTCACAAAGCCTAAGGCTCTGTAGGTTTCTACTCCAACATAACTAGTAATATTATTTTTGTAACCCATATAGAACTATAATTTTGCCGGTTGTTTTGAATGGGTGTGGAACTTGGTCGCTGACATTGAGGGTGGAAAGGAAGCTGAGGGTGTTTGAGAACGTGGTGTTGAGGAGAATATTTGGACCTAGGAGGGATGAGGTGACGGGGGAATGTAGGAGATTGCATAACGAGGAGCTAAATGATTTGTACTCCTCACCCAATATTGTGCGGGTGATAAAATCTAGAAGAATGAGATGGGCTGGGCATGTGGCGCGTATGGGTGAGGAGAGAGGGGTGTACAGGGTCTTGGTGGGGAAACCGGAGGGAAGGAGACCACTGGGGAGACTTAGACGTAGATGGGTGGAT
>Ga0123355_10013145_pt1 | contig 12866 bp, 11 predicted proteins | sample TergutEmb28metaG_3_FD_89872 | JGI IMG/M metagenome (GOLD analysis project Ga0123355, IMG submission 89872) | Embiratermes neotenicus P1 segment gut microbial communities from Petit-Saut dam, French Guiana - Emb289 P1 | ecosystem: Host-associated > Arthropoda: Insects > Digestive system > Gut ...
AAGGCAAAACTAGAACAGCAAATAGAAAAGGATAAAATTAAAATTAAAATCGGGGGAGTAAAAATTAGGGGGGGGGGGGGGGGATAGGGACAAATGGTGGGCCCTTGTAAACTTGGTAATGAACCTTTGGGTTCTATAAAATATGGAAAATTTCTTGACTAACCCAGGAAAAATTAGCTTTTCAAGTAGGACTCTGATCCATGTAGTAAGTGAGTGAGTGAGAGGATCACTTGGTTGACTGGTTGGTTGGTTGGTTGGTTGGCTAGTTAGTTAGTTAGTTAGTTTGTTAGGTAGCTAGCTAGCTAGCGCTCAAGGCTGAGATACTCAGCAGTGATGTACAATGAACAATATGGACAATGTCACATGTGTCCTCTTTGATGAACAAAAACACAGAGATCAATGACAATACTGATGAAACTGCTTGTTTCCTTACAAAACAACAATGCAGTAACTGTAGCATAACATAGTTCCTATACTAGTAGAATAATACACAGTAGCAGTATGGGAAATGTGTGTGAACACTGCAGTAACAAGTAAGATTTTAGGTTATCACAGCAGTGACTATGAGAACTGCTTCCTTTGGAATATTTGGGCATGTAGTTTGGTAGTAAGTACCAGCTACTATCATTGGGTAATGAGTGATTTAAAGAGGTAATATAAACATACTAACTTTTTCACTACAGATATATTAAGTTCTTTAATTTATCTGACCCACACCACTGGTCACGTCCTGCAGCTATTCCAATTTGCTGTGAATTTGGGTTTATACATTTTAGTTCAACATATGGCAGTTAATATTAGGTATTTACTCATCACATTTAAAGGTGATGAAAATGGTTTCATCAGGCTTGCAGACATGCATCACACCTGAAAACACATTTTCAAAGCACGTCTAAGTTATGCTAGTGAAACCGAAGACACTGCATCCTGAAAGTTTTCTTTCCAGATCATCTTCAGTGCAATGAGCATCATACAATCTATCCTTTAACATGACCCACAAGTAACTATCATACATGTTCAGATCTGGAAAATAATAAGGACACATTTTTTATATTTGTTGACCATGCATTCCTGTACAATCTTGTAAATAAAGCCAACTTGGTGCACAATGTATTCTTAGTATATTTATCAGTCTCTACATGTTTTGGGTGGCTATGTGCCCATCATCAGGAGAAATAACTGTGTTTATGCGAAACTTGGTATTTGTTATCCTGTGTGGATGACTGTCTGGTATGCAGGGTGCACCATGCATACCAGACAGTCATCCACACAGAATAATGTAGAGACTGATAAATATAATAAGAATAAACTGTGCACCAAGTTGGCTTTATTTACAAGACTGAGGACACAGTCATCTGCTTATTATTATAGCATCAAAAACACTCTGTAAACAATACAAAGAAATGTTTGTGATGTGAGCTGATGCACACTGTTACTCAGAAGAGGAGAGGGGTTCAAAAAGTGGTTTCAGAACATGAGTAACATATCAGTGGGAACATAAACTCTCATGAAAGCAAATGGACCCTGTAATACTATCCATGCTCATAGCATACCATACACCAAATTTAATGTCATGTAATGGCACATCGTGGATTACCATGGGATTTCTGTATACCAATACCTATTATTCTGAGTTCATACATCACTTGAGATAAAACACAGCTTCACTGCTATATGTAACAAGTGTGGATCTGTATGCATGTGGAAGGATCACTAAATCAGTTACATTGTATGTCATAAGTGTGCTGACAGGAAATGACCTACATAGTCCTGATTAAATAAGGGGCCTGTAAAATATCTACTCATAGTACAGACAAAACATATCAACAGGTGAAAGGACTAAACCAATGGCTTTATTTTAGATGACAAAGGTTTTATATTCAAATTAACTTACAGTAAGTGTGATTCCTCCGCGCTTGTTCATAGTTTGCCAGTAACCTTCAAACTGGACATTCTGCTCAAGATCAAATACAGGGCACTGTAACATTTACCAAAGCAGTACTAAAACTTAACATGTATTCAGGAGGAGCCTGGTTACAATTTCAACTCTGCCAGATTAATAGATAAGGTTTTTCACAGTTTTCCTCAGTACCTCCAGGCACATGCCATGTCAGTACCTTCAAATTGGCCATAGCTTCCTCCCTTCCAATCCTTAACACTTCCACCCATAAAAGCCTTAATATTATTTGACAGCATCATTTAATTATCTACGATTTCATCTTCTGTTAAAAATGCCCCTAACCAAACTTTGTAGCCTACACTCGAAGTCTGGACAACCATCATATTGGAATCACTAAAGACCAGACAGACATCATGGTGACCTCCATGGGAGTGGCATTAATACAGATTTGTGAATGTCACACAATTCACCCAAAATTTATTAAACAAAGTTCCTATTATTTTTATAGAAATCTTCCTAATTAAAAAATAAGACAGGCTATGTACATGTAATGTAACACTGAGGCACATTCGTGCCTATTGTTGCAGTGTGCATGGTACTACTGCTCTGTTACTTGGGAGGTAAAGGCTGTTGTGATTAGAGCTCCCTAGGAAAGGAAATCACAGTGCATGAGAAAAGCAGTAATGCAGAATTCTTCATACATTGAATTAAAACCATAACTCATGGAAATGATCTGAAAAGCCAATATTTGGTCTCTGGTATGATATTTGGCATTTCTACTTCAAAACTAAGTCCAGAACGATTCTTTTGTGCATACAGCCACCTGTCCATACAAATCCGACAATGCATTATTTCAGGCTCTCACAGCAGTGCTGATGATGATTTAAGTCTTCTGGGATATGATGTCCTGGTAAGTTGTCTTAGACTATCTGAATGCTGAATAATGAGCAGCAAATTCCTCCAAAGAATCTTTAACTACTTGAAGCTGGACCTTAGGATTAACGTACCTCAAAACAGTCTGATGGCTCACCTCCATCCAGCATCATCCAGTAACAAACTGAGCTTCACCACACATATTATGTCAAACAAGGTACAAGCATACAACAATGACCAATACAATGGAATATTTTAAACTTCATATTTTTCACTGACACTTCCTAATTAGACATATGAGGATCAAAAGCAGAGAATATCAAATGGGACACACATCATTTTTTCAAACAAAATCTGATGTTTTATACACATTTCAACAACAATGGGCAAAATGCATATGTTACTTGGTGTAACATAAAATTTTTGGGTGAGTCATATATTATGCGTATGAATAGCTGGTGGAGAATCTGTTATACCTACTTTCAACATAGTATAGAACAATTTACCTGGAGGGAATGAAGAAAACTATCAAAACCCATTTGAATAGTATATCCCAGGATCTGAACCAGGTACCACCTGAATGCTATCACAGTGATACTCTGCTGTCTCGTCTGATATCAAGAGACAGGCTCATCATAACCAAAAGCACAGGACCATACTTCTGTACAAATATCTGCTCAGGCAATGATGCCCTTGCTGTTCCAGTTTCTGTAACATACAGTGAAACCCATTTAAGACAAAACTACTTTAAAAAGTTCCTGCCTTAAATATTAGAATAATTTTGTACCAGACTTCTTCCACATGATTAACCCTTTACGTCTGAATGGGAAAACAGTCCCAGGAATTAAATGTCCTTCAACAGCCAAATGGGAAAACAATGTCCCACAATGCCACGTCCTGTTTAAAATATTCTGCATTTATAATTACACATTTCTGCTTTACAGTATTTGTCTAAAAGACTTGTATAGGCATAACAGATTGTAAGAAGTTTAATTGTAGTCAAAATTATCAATAATAAAATGTAATTTTTCTTACTAACATTCTTATGATATTTCCAGAATTCACAAATTATTTACAGAAGTCTCCAGGCTGTGTTTATTATTTTTTCCTTGTATTGGCAAAGTGAAGAATATACCACACGTACAGGCCCCTCTGAGAAGTCTCTTTTCTCTCATAAACCCCGCATCTGTAAAATCTGCACGCCATTCACCCCCATTATCTCATCAAGAAAACGCTACTGAAAAATATCAGCGCAATAATTTTAGTGGTATTCCTTACTGACATTTGTGTTCTACTTTTCCATTTTAGTGTCCGTTGATCCTCCGAAATGCAGTTTGGTGTGATATGCCTCAAAACGTGGGGTGAACTGAATTGAATTGAATAGTATTTGGGTTTGAGCCTTCCGGGCCCAATGCACCTAGGCCTTAAGACTGGCCCTTTGTGCCCCATGTTCTGTACTAAATTAAAAGGAGCCCTGTTCCTTTAGCAAAGTTCCAGATGGCCCCTATACTTAGTTTTCTAATATCCTCAGGGTCCAAAAAGAACGAATCCAGATATGCATATCTGAGTGAAGCCAAGGCCTCACAGTCACACAAAATATGGACTGAAGTTTTCTCCTCAGTACCACATTTCCTACAAGTGGGGTTATTAAAACAAAGAGTGGCACACAACCTTATGTTGCATTCTTGACACTTGAACTTCATTTTTGTTTGTTTTTGGCGAAACACACACGGCACCGAATTCTCTTTCATGGCGTAAGCCAGTGTCTGCTGTGGCTTGTGTCAAGTCTTTGTAGTTGGCTCATGGATGGAGTTTGTTGCCACTGGTTTGCTGTCAAAACACTACAGTCGGAAGTTTGTTGATGTGGGGTGGCTATGTTTGTCGTAACCCACTTGGACCCCCTGCAAACCCATCGAATACAGGTACAGTAGATCAACAGACTGCACTGTCAGTCACTGTGTGAAGTTTGTGCAAGTAACATCATCTGAGCGCTTGTCGGTGTCACTGTCACTCAGAGCAGAAATGTCTCAGTCTTCTGCTGAACACGTCAGAGTTGATTCTAATACCAGCTGTGTGAAGTCTGGTCTCTAATGTTTTCTCCATCTAGCTATACTGTTAAATGCATTGCAATGCAATTCAGCACACTACAAACCCAATGCCTTCTGACTGTGATTCAAGTGTCAGCAGTACCTGGCTTGTCACATGTTATTTCTGGGTCAGGGAAGGACTGAAGTGTTCAGTTGAAGATGGACATAAGTATAAAAATATAGTTCAATAATGTCACAAAGAAATCCTTACAGCATTTGCCTTTCGTCCCATATTGCACTAACTGGAGAAATAAATGTCTGTATGCATTCCTTTTCTCTCCCATTGATTGCATATGAACTCACTGCGACCACACTCATATAAGACAGCATTACCATGACACACATACATCATTACGAGAATGAAACCTAAACAGCCTCTGAGGATATACGATGATATGTACAGCCAGCTCCAAATTTTGTAGCACAGGTTTTCCACTCACAACAGGAGCTATTTGAAAAGAATCTACAAAATGAAATTTAGACTGAAAAATAAACACATAAAAAAGACTTTCAACTAAGATTTGTAAAAATAGGTGGATTTTCTTCAAACTTGCAGAACAAGTAGATGGATTCATTTTTCAAAGTGCAATTTTTATTTCATATTTTTATCTTCAAAAATGTAAGAAATACAGGGATTAATATCAGCACGTGCAAAAACAGGCATTTAAAGTGAAAAGTACCACGGCTATCAGCAGCTACTTAGGCATTTAATCTCTCATACATTAAATGTTGCCCTTTTTAACATGTTTCAAGCTGAGAAGAATTTCCTGCCTGAGAAACAAAAAAAGTTAATTTCATAATAAATTTTTTACCCCTGTAACATGTTCGTTGCCTCAGAATCTCTAACAATTTCTCTAAGTTCGCATTTGTTCCATTTTTTTTCAAATAGACATTGATGAAATGACATGCCCAGTTCCTAAAGGTAAATCGCCAAGACTGTTTCCACATACATGAATTTAACATGGAGTGACTACTAAATACCAGGATTGTGCGCAGCTCATGACTGCCTGTTGATCACCAATATAAATATACATCAGTTACCGCCAAACCTTACCAGACATGCGACAAACAATGCTCAATTAAGTTGATGTAGTATCCAGTGATATAGGGCAATGAGTATGGTTCCATAAACTTTACTGTCAAACTGAAGGAAACTGCAAACAACACCTTCAGTTTCTTGCTTGGAGAAGCCACCTTTTGTGCCACTCAAAAACTTAAGCCTTTTCAGTAGAGACAAAGGATGTGGAACAAAAAGGACATGGCTACACAGTAATAAGGTAAACTAATGAAAATGGTGAAAAGGTGAAGACTCCTGCGAGAATATATCATTTAGGCTTCAGAACAACAGAATGGGACTTGCATATGGACCAAAAAATGGTGAGACAAATTTTAACATGAAGAAAGTTCGTGTGAAAGCAGTCCAAAAGAATCTGAGTGAAGTGCAAAACTATGCAAGAAAGCAAGTTTGTTCTCAAAGTTCAGAGAAAAATGAAGATGGTGAAACTTTCTGTAACACTATGGTCACCTGCCATAAAACATGGCTTATGTCTTTTTCAGCACAACCTGGAAACACAGCACCCATCTGCACAATGGGAAACTCCTGCATCTCCACAATGAAGGAAAGCATAAATGTTGAATACAAAAATTAAACTTAACAGAACACATCCCATTGTGTTAAAAACTCAATAACGGAAAAGGATAAATCATATGTCAAAACACAACTTATATACTCCATCTATGGACTTTGGCTAATGTTTCTGTCAGAATGGCGTCAATTTCCTTCAGCGCCTTGCCTTGCAGGAAAAAAAACTTGATGACAGCTTGTGTCTCCATGTTGTTGAAATCACGTGCATCCCTGACATGCTTCCAAGCTTGTTTCCTTCCTGGTCGGGCTAAGGACTTATCATCACCCTGGTATGTTTTCGATTGAATCGATGAAGAACTGATTCAATCCAAAACATGTAGCTAAAGTCAACAGAAAGAGCAAGAAAGTTGTGTTTTGACTGATGATTTATCCTGTTCCTTTACTGCACTGTCTTTCTTTGGCATTAGCAAGATTGTTTTTGTTGGATGTTTACTATGATATCAGAATGATGACCAAAAATACATTCAAGCATTAATTCAGTTAAAAGAAAGGGGTTTAAAAAAATCTGTAGAGTTTCAGTGGCTTTTGTACCACGATAATGCAACAGGGCAAAAAGCAATGTCATTCTGCCAGTTTCTAGCAGCAAAAATGTACAAACATTAACATATACTCTGTAGTCACCAGATATTGCCCTTTGTCTTTTTTATTTTCCCCAAATATAAAAGTTCAGTTATAAAACCATTTTCAGACAAATGAAGATATCCATAAGAAAATGGCTGTTACAGCATTTTCACAAATGGCTTCAACAAATATTTTGAGGTCTAGCATCAGTGAAGAAGTTAAGACTTAAAATGGTGGTCTGATGGTGAAAATGAATTACTTAATGCAGACTTTATATAAAGTAATATTCTCGTAAAGTGAATTTAGATACGGAATTACAACTAGTAACACAATTTTAGGCTTACCTTTGTCAGATCTTTTCCCCCCTTATCGGGCCAACCCATTAATTAAACTTTTCCAAAAATGCCTTAAAAGGGTTTCACTGTACTTACTCAAGTTGTACAGGCAAAATATAACACCTCCGTGGGATACGCAAGGTAAATTAATGCCTAAAATGATAAAAAATGGTCTGCGTTTTCTATTGTGTGGTGTGTCAATTTCCAGGTGTTCCTGAGCATCTTAGCAGTCATGCCAAGTACCAGCAGATGCATGCTCTCTATGTGAAGAAGATGCCACTTCAGTGCCACAAAAAAAGGAACACATTGTAGTAAGCTATGTCACATACAATAAAGGCATGAATATTCCCACTTTATGTGAGTTATAAATGTACCGCCACATGAACACAGTCTAGTTACTTTAAGATAAAATTATACCTAATCACATCATTAATGTATCAAGTACATTGCCTGAAATAGCACTTCTGGCTTGTATTCAGAGAATACCTGGTTCAAGCATGGGACAATACACCAACTATCCAGAGATTCTTCATGTTTTTACAAAGACCCTCCATGTAAAATCCACAGAGTATTCCACTGAACATGCCCCCATGTGTGGCTTGAATAGATACAAAGCCTGCATCCATTGCAGTTTTTTCCGTGCAGTTCAATTGAGCTTGCATCATGTAAGAGTCTCAAAGTGCTGACCAGCTTTTACACAGGCCTTATGAAAATACTTCTCACTGCAAAACACGGCTCTCATCTTGAAATATTGGACATTTCTCTTCAAATATTGTCCTTCGGTTCTTGCAAAGCGTGTGGAATGCTCACACAAACTCTACCTTTCAACGTCCCTCACAAACAACTGCAAAGATTAAAATCTGAAGATCTAGGAGGTCACAATCCACAAATGAACAACAGTTCACCAAATACCCCCTCTACGAGAGCCACTGAGAAGTCTGTGCTTTGTTAATTCTTTGAAGAATTATGCCTGAATTAATCTTTTAAATCCTTGTGGTTACTTTACGTACCATCAGGTTTAAAACTCAGGAATTCTAAATGGTGCTCTCATTGCATTTATGTGTTTTGCATGCATCTCAGAACAAACAGCAACTTTTGCTTTATATAACATTAACAGATTAAGTTTAGTATAAATAAGGTGGAAAGTGCTTACTGTGTGGTACGCACTGGGTTCTTATATAAAACAGACATGTTTCATCATTAAAGGGTTAAATGAAAGTAGTGGTAGGAAAGGAACCATTTCTTCAAAAAACATCAGTTTCATGACTTGTGTGCACTCACAGCACTCCAGCAGCTCTGAACCTGTCACTCAGCATCTTTCCTCTACTCTGTATATTCCTCTTCACAGTGTATTGTTAATATAGGATATTTTTTACAAAACTTTCATTGACTGTATGATGCATAATTTGCAAAAATATTGCAAATGAACACTCTGTGTTCAACAGAAACCATTTCTCATAAGTAATGAACAACTGGAATATGAGACACAGGACATAAAACAGGTGACTGTTGCACATTCCAGCCCTGATAAGAACAAGATAGCTACGACATTTGCCTTTGTTAAGCAAGCTCATATTCTGCTAACATCAAGGACATAATAGTGGAATGCTCTGTAGGAAGGTATATAAACTGTATAGCGCGTTCAGAACCTGATGGCACAAGGTGATGCACGGGAGGGGAAGTGAAGGGGAAAGATGCGAATGGAGTGGGTAGCCAGTAGTCTTGCACTGTACGTCAGAACACGGTCTACACAATTGCTGTCCGCTGATCCGCACTCCTTGACTGCCAGTAGTCGACTGAAATGACACCCTGCCGATTTAAATGGACTCGTCCATTTCGCTGAAAGACCAAATCTGGTTTCTGCGCGTGTGCCATCACATTTCAAACGTGCTATACCACAAAAGCTTCTGTCAAATTATTTTCATTTAACCATTCATAACCATACAAAAAACTCATTCAATGTCAAACATCCACTGGGATTGACACACTGCCCACATATAACACATGAATCAATCAATCATGAACCCCCATAATGGTAGTGGAAGTGAAGCTCCAAACAGTCTCAGCATTAGCAATAAAAGGAAGAATGTAGTCACCCACTGGACAGGGACTGAGTTGGCACCAAGGCCGGTGATAAAAATAATACTTAACAACCCTGGCTGAAAACAAACCCTACCAAAGAAATTAATATAAAGCCTCTCTAACAAATGTAACATAACAGACACAAGTTAACAAAATGACTATGCATGTCAGTTGATACAGAATTTGTATCCATATCACAGATGTTCATATAAATAACAAATTATGTATGCTCAAGACTTTGTAAATGAATGAAGCACAAAATTAAATTCAGTTTTAAATACTGTAAATTTCCTGTCACTTTCATTACAACTTGTCATATTTACATATGAAATTCAATTTCAAATTGAACTTCCCATTAAAAGAAGTACAACTGCTAATGAGTGCAGCCAGTAGAGAGTAGTCAGGACAGTGACCAGGCTATGACCTTGATGATCTGGGTTTCAATTCCTAGCAGAGGCAACAGGTTTCCCTCTTCTTCAAAATGTTCACACCAGCTCATGGAGCCCAACCATCCTCCTATTCAATGCATACCACAGACTCTTTCTGTGAGGGTAAAGTGGCCAAGGTGTGAAGTTCACCATTCACCTCCATCTAGCATCAAGGTTAATAACTGGAATTACATCTCTACTCCCTGCACTATCTTCATGGTATGGGCAAAGACAACTTCACATTTTTTAAACTATGGTCACACAGTCTTAACACGGAGTTCAGGACATGACAAATTTTTCTTTTGACTACAAACCTACACCAAATATTTATGTTTAACTGATAAGTTAAGTATTGTCATACACTCACATTTTGGTACAGTTTATAAAATTTGTCACATAATCTCAACTGACATGAAATGATACTTCATAACCAAAAATGTTCTGTTGGTGATAAATGCTGCAGTATATGGTAGTAAAAATTAATAAATTACTGAACTACAAAAAAAGTGCCCAATTCTTCACAATCAGCTGAAATCGTCCTATGTACAGGTAAAGGGTAAAACTGTTCCTGTGCAAGACAGGAAGCCATATAGGGAGAGCATAGGTATAGCTCCACTCATTCTTAACCTCAGCACTAAACGTACGTGCACTGTCAGGTTCATACCCCAGCCACTTCAACCCGCAGGAATTCCTGATACCCACTGATCATGAAGTCAGGTGAGTTCCAGAGCCGGTCTGGACAGTCTGAAGAGAAAAACTCTTGCCTCTGCCAGGAATCAAACCCAAGTTCATCCCGTCCATAGCCTGGTGTCACAACACTGACCACACCATCCCTGGCTTCCATTCTCCATATAGGGGTCTGGATAGTACTTTACACTAACTGTTAGAGGAATTTCCGTATGTCCGAAATTACCAGAAATGTCAGTACAATCTACCAGTTTCATGTATTCTGTACGAAACAATCCATAAACACAATTTATATCACAACATAACTTACACTCATATTCTGGATGGAGACAGTCATGCAGATGTCATCATCAGAATCAACTCTCAACAGTACAGTTTCAGCGTTGTCTGTAAAATTGAACGCATAGAATCGAGGTTCAGCTGGAGACACATACACACTTCTTTCTTCAGACAAACTGCGAATCACACAAAACAACATAACTGTAAGTGTCATAACTTGAACCTCCAGCTTGGCAGGGATTCCTATGAAGAGATGTAACACACAGGGAGTATACAGCGTGATTCAAAAAGATGGACTCAATTTCGTAAGTCTATATTTCAAAATTAGAACTAGTAACAAATATGATGTAAATTACATTTGATTATAATCACAATGAAGTTTGAAGGTTGAATGTTGAAACAAAGGTGAAACGCAAGCTGCACAGCAGTCGCCAACTCAGTTTTAATGAACTCACGAATGCAAAAAATCTTGTGCTGCATAGTAGCCATTTTGCTCTCAACTGACACTGCTGCACGGCTGTGTTCTAGGCGAACGCTCTAGTGGTGGTACTTGAAAATTTAGGACCTCCTCTTTCAAATGTTATGTAGATCATTCACATACCATGTACAGTTCAGGAAATATAGACGTACAAAATTGAGTCCATCTTTTTCAATCATGCTGTATTTTGTTGTACACCCGAGAATCACAGCTGTGACAAAAGTATTATCACATAGGAAGCCTGTTTCCATCAGGAATTTATTGTCTGTTTCTCAAATGCAATTCAACTTAGCTTATTTTACCTACGTTTCAAAGTACCAACCTCCTGCATCTAAGGTGGCCTTGAACTTTCTGCAACTATTTCTTGACAAGCAACAGAACTCCTGTCTGTAAATATTAGTAATTTCTCTTTGATATTGTCTTTCAGTTGCAGAAGAGAATGTGGCTTGTACACCTTTACTGTCTTTTAGTGTCTCCCATGAGTAAAAAACACATGGATTTAAACCCGAGATCTAGGAAACCATTTGTGCATAATTGATTTGCAGGCCAACGGCTTCTTCATGTACCACCAAGTTTAAAATTCAACATTTCTACATAATGCCCAGCGAGAGCATTTCTGTAACTTGTGGATCTCAAAACGAGCAGCATGTATTTCCATATACAGCAATAATTGACTAGTTTGTATAACTGAGCCAGTGTGTGTTTACCAAGAGGTACAAACTCAACCTCTATATACAGCCTATAGAAAGTCCTGGTCTCATTTTAAAAAGTTATTACGTGATGACCAAAACAGATAAACATATTCAATATTCTACAAACTACTCCTTAACTCAAAATGTTACATGTTTACATGTCCTTCAGTGTACCTCAACATGGGAACCCCTAGTGGTCCTGATCATATAAAGCTGATAGTCCTGGTTTCTCCATGTATGGGTCAACAATCCTGCTGTCATACTTTGGATTGCTTCCATCCTCCTTGCATGATGAGTTGCAACATCATCCATAGACATTTGATATACATAATCCTTCACAAATCCTAACAGGAAGAAATCCAAGAGCATGATATCAGGTAGCAGTCTAATCTCCTGGCCACCACACTCCCCTTACACCATGCCCTTGGATTTCTTCCCTTGAGGGTACTTGAAAGATTGAGTTATTTCTCTTCCACTTAATATGTAATAAATTTTTAAAATAGAAACAGGACTTTAAGACATGCTGTATAATTAATTTTTGCCATGCAGACATACTTACAGCATTTCCCCTTTGTTCCCATATTGCACTAATCAATGCAATAAACACACATGCCTTTCTTTCTTTTCCTACTGATTTCATACAAACTCATTCAGCTCAACATCCAGATAAGCCCTGCTACCATGAAACCTAAAGATCAATATACAGGGTGGCCGAGAAGTCACCGTACACCCAGAAAATACGCACCTCAGACTCAATATAAGTTTACAATGCACAGCGCAGCACGCAGTACAGTGTAAAATGGTAGGTTGGCAACAGTG
>Ga0123355_10013146_pt1 | contig 12866 bp, 14 predicted proteins | sample TergutEmb28metaG_3_FD_89872 | JGI IMG/M metagenome (GOLD analysis project Ga0123355, IMG submission 89872) | Embiratermes neotenicus P1 segment gut microbial communities from Petit-Saut dam, French Guiana - Emb289 P1 | ecosystem: Host-associated > Arthropoda: Insects > Digestive system > Gut ...
AATGCCCCCTCAAGTTACGTTCCTGACAAGCCGCCTTGCTTGACGTACACGCCGTTTTCTGAGCTGTCTCCCCGCTCCCCATGATCGGATCGTGGCAGGGCTTACAAGCTCTGTATCCTAGCTCGAGTGGATTCAGTTGTCATACGGTCTGCATATGTCACCTCCAGATGTGAGCGGAAAAGTGTCCCTCTATAATCAGCAGATTTAGAGGGCGAATTAGGATACCCCTCCACTAATCACCAGATTTAAAAGGCAAAAATTGACCCCCTACTTACTTCCACACTCAAAGGCCATTTTTCTACCCTGTTGGCGGCAGTAAGGTTGTCCCCGACGGCTGACTATGTAATTTTTAACCAACAGTAAAGGAAAACTATTTATCCCTCCACTATCCCACCCGATATTTCTGTGGTTTGATACCCATCAAATTTGATCTTCCTGGTAGACAAAAAGACATGAGCGCCAATTTTTGGCGTTCATGTCTCTTTGTCATCTTATATTGCTTTCAAATATTATCCAGTTTCGGAAGTGCTTCTCTTTTTATCCAATGCCTTTAAATCCATTAGACTGTTTGTACGGGCAATTGCATCAAGTTGTGACTTTGCAATCGTATTCAGTGCCTCTATACGTTCCGATTGGGGCTTTCCCTGTCCGATCAGCAGAGCATTGATGTTTTCCAGATTGGACAGCACAAGCAGTTGCTCAATTGTGGCGTAGTCCCGCATATTGCCATCTTTTCCGGGATTCTTCTTGCGCCATTCGGCGGCGGTCATGCCAAAAAGAGCCGTGTTTAGCAAATCCGCCTCATCAGCGTAGACAAAAGATTTTTGCCTTGCCGTCAGTTTGGGGGGCAATAGATTATCCTTGATGGCATCTGTATGGATTCTATAATTGACTTTCGCCAATATCCGCTTTACGTTCCAGTCAAGAGAAATCCGGCTATTTTCATCTGCTTTGAGCCGCTGGTAGTCTTTGATAATGTAGAGCTCAAACTCGGCAGAAATCCATGCCGCAAACTTGAAGGCTATGTCTTTGTGGGCATATGTAGCGGCATATCGCCCTTGCCTAGAAGTCATCCCAGCGGCGTTTACACTTTCAATCCACCGTTTCGGCGTAAGGACAAAAGCGTTACGACCAGCCTCTTGGTCAATTACCTCGAATTCGAGGTAATTAAAATTTGGATTGTGTATGCGCTCCCACAACCCCAAAAACTCAACAGTGCTTCTGTTTCGCATCCAGTTTTGGATGACCTCACTCGGGAAGTTCGCATTCCTATATTGCGCAATATCAGTCAAGCTGATAAAGTCGTCTTGCGAACCAGCGGAAAGTACCGTTATTTCCCTGCCTTGTGCGGTGATTTTCCCTTTGAACATTTTTTCAGCCATTTCTTTTCACCACTTTCTGTTGGGGTGCAATTTGTACCATAGCTTGATTATACGACAAAAACGATCCTTTTTCAATTGAAATCTTAACTCTCCTAGCCTCCTAAACACAAAAACCACAGGCTTGCCCAAAAGGGCGCAATTAGCCTGTATCTCACATGTTTGACGTCCGCATTGCTTTGGCGAGAAGCAGAAAGTCGCTTGCCACTGGGCCAGACAAATAGAGCCGAATTAGTCCAACGTACGGACTACCCCGGCTCTACTTGTTTGTATTGGTCTCTAAGTTGGTGAAGTGCGGTGGGTGTCTTCTTATCTTCTAGTTATTCCTCTGAGCTAGGTATCTCCACTTCAGGCTCTCTTGTGTTATACGCAGTGATATTTTTCGATGCGCCGATGAGATATAAAATTGGGTAGGAAAGGGTAGGCAAGTGGTCCAATACATAAAAAGGACTAATAAAGATAGAGCCTAATAGGAAGTTAATTCCACAGAGTACCAAATCAGCAATTGCATAGCGTCGCAGTTTGTGCGCTTTTTCTAATATGTTGCAATATTTTACACCTATAAATCCCATATAAATGCGGTAACTAGGAAGCAAAAATAGCACCGCCCCCATAGTGAGATCACCCAAAAGATGCGAAAAAAAGCTCCAAGCTGAAACAACGATATATAAAATGCCTATTACTTTTAAAAAATCTTTGCCCGATGCAGTCATAACACAGTTCTCCTCTTGTTGTCTACTTGAGTTTTGGACTTTGCAACACGTTACCATTGCCGGAACATCCTTAAAAGATCAAAGAATGTCCCGGCTTTTAGTCGCTATATTTATTGTAAAAATTGTGTCAAAACATTTGTGTGATTTTGTGCAGCTCGTGCAGCGTTTGAGCCTATTGGCGCAGTGCGTTGCTGTGTTGATCCTTGTACTAAACCCGGCACATTGCCTTGATGTTGAACTATACCACTACTAACCATAGCACCTGGAGGCGGGAGGGTGGTGGGCGACTGCCTACCCCACCGATTAATCAGTTCCTCAATAATTGGATCAACAATAGCTCCTTGCGCAACGTCTTGCAAGGTGCTAGGCGGATTGAGAGCTCCATGTAACTGCACTGCGCCTCTAATAAATGTGCGTTGTGTAAGGCTTATCCAGTCTACGTTACCACCGGCAACTTGCATATTACATGCGTTGCAACAAGTGATTATCCTCTGGTTGTTATAGTCATGGAGGGCTCCGTTTATTGTTCCAAAAAAAGCCCCCACAACCAAAAGAACTGTTTTAATTGTTACCTTTACTACCGTTACCCCTATCGTAACCGGCTCAAACCCATCTGGGTCTACAAAATTCACGGGATTATTATCGCAATAAGCGAATAGATTGTATCTCAACAAACTTTCCCGACCAGAGAATATCATCCCCGTATCATCCGCATTGATAAACCTACCAATCACCGGATCGTAGTATCTAGATTGCAAATAATAGAAGCCACTACTCAAACATTGATAATAGGATCAGTTCGCCTGTTATTGCAATGGGGAAGTCAAAAACGTCTGAAAGCATATCGTCTTTAACTGAATAATATACCCCCCAACCTATACCTGTTCCGGCGCTAACCCAGAGCTCTACAATATTCTCGCCGATGAATCCAAGCGTTGCAGGTCTATTTGTCTCAAAACTTTTTATAACTTCTCCGCTGTTGTTCATTATTTCATAACGAAGAACAAAAGGCTCAGCCGTTTCAACAATGCGATAATTTGATATTGTTTCGCTCTCATTTGCCGCACAGCCAGTTAATATCAAGACAAAAAACACTAGAAATATGATTATTTTCCTCATATCACACCTATTCTTCCCCACTCACCTCAAACGTCTCCAACCGCTTGTTGAAATACTGGTACACATAGGATATCCCCACCAGGATCGCACCCAGGATGAAATAGGAGAGAATCCGGAACCCCTGGGTCTGGGTGGTCAGGTCGATTAAGAAGAGCTTGGCCACGGAGAAGAGCGCCAGCCCCAGGCCGAACCGCCGCAGGAGGGCGTATCGTTTGACAAATCCGAGAATCGTCCATAAGAGCGCCGCAAGAACGTAGACAATGCTGATCCAAAAGCTGGAGAACGCCAGATCATAGATACGGATGAGGTTGATGGTCAAGAGCGCCACAATGTACGCCGACACCAGGAGGGGCAAATACTGTATCCCCAACACCCCGTCCAGCACCACCCGCCGGGTCAAATCGTAGACGGCGAAGGCCCCCACGGCACCTACGGCAATCAGGATCACCGTGGCCAGGATAACAATCCCCCCAGGCTGTCCGCCCATGGGCGCCGAAAGCGGGCTCATGGCCAGGTGGAGCAGGGCGATCCCGGCAATGCCGATGCCGTGCAGCGAGACGGCGATGATTTTCATCCCCCGGTCAAAGAGGATGGGAATCCGCAGGAAAACAATCGCCAAAATAAGCGTCGCCACACAGGCCAGCGCCAGTATCAGATAGTTCAAATCCAGGTGTGCGCCGGGGAAAGTGTCGTGCAGAATATTGCTGAGCCGGGAGATCAAAAACAGGGCATACAGCCAGAGATTCCCCGCCGTGGAGTATTTGAACGCCTTTTGCAAGTTGCTGTAGATGGCCTTTTTGTAAAGGAATGCGCCCATAATGAGAATCGACGCCGCTGTGACCGCCAAATACTGCCACGGGAACAATGTATTGTGTCCCATGTTCCATGCGCTAATGTCCGCTAAAACAAACCACGCCAAGCTGATTCCATTGACGATGAAGCCGGATATCCGGAATCCCCGGCGCTCTCTGATGATGCCGTATAGGCAGAGGGCCGTCCCCAGCACCAGCCACCCCAGTGTAAACCATATGGAATCCAACTGGAACGGGACAAACAGTACGCAGAACGTGAGTCCCGTGATATAGAACAACGCCGACATCTGCTTTTCCTCTTGGAATCTGCGGGCGACCACATATCCCGTGGCCGCATAGACCACGGCAAAGAGCACAGAGGCCAGGCCCAAATAATTTCCCCAGCCGGCGCCGTTGAGGTTGGCAAATAGAATACAGCTACCAATCACTGTGTTAATGGCCAAGAGCACCACATCGGATACCTGAAACCGGGCCTTGGCCATATAGGTACTGATCAGCGGAATGGCCGTATAGATGAGTATGGCAAACCCAATGTATGTGATCTCAAAAATCCGCTCGGAAAGCGGATGGATATACCAGATCAGCGTGGACACATAGACTGCCCCCAGAAGATTTAAGCCCAGCCCCACAAAGCTTGCCACCGTCCATTTCTTGCGAAACGCTACGGACAAGGCCAGTAGGTTGAGCAGTACAAAATACCCCATCATAGAGAACAACAGCGCCCGCTCCGGGCCGATGGAGAAAATCGGCAAATATCCACCCACCAGGGCCATGGCCAGCAGAACCTGGGCATTATACCGGGTGGATAAGAAAAACGCAATGGCCGTGATGGTAACACAGAGGATCAGCGCCGCATACATATCCAAAGTCTGGAGCCCGAAATAGCTCACAGCCAACGCCGCATAGAGAATCCCCACGCCCCCCGCTGTGATGCCCAGCGAGAAGATATTGGGCCGTCTCCGGTTTATCATCTCCCCCGCAATCAGGAAAATCAGCCCCAACGCAAAGAGCGCCATACTGCGCCAGAACGCACCCATCCGGAGATAGGCAAACTGGCCCGCAGCGATGACGCCGATAATAATCAGGACGATGCCGATGATATTGAGCAGATTTAAACCGATCAACCGCTCCAAGTTGTTCTTCTGCGACAGCGCTGCGACCTGATCCCCGTCTAGGGCCTCGTCTTTCAGCCGTTCCAGCTCCGCCTTTTCTTCGTCGGCCAGGGCATTGACTAGTTTCGCCCGTGCCTCGGCGATCTGATCACGGGCTTCGGTTTGTAGCTCCGTCAGCTTCATATAGAGTTCGCCGCCCGTATCCACACGGTTTTTCTGCAACTCCGCCAACGTGTGATTGATCCGCTGTTGGATCTCTTTTTCCAGGGCGGTAAGCCGATTTTGCTCCCCCGCCGCTTTACTGGCGAAGAAAATCTCAAGCTCCCGTCTCGTCTGCACCACCAGTTGGATTTTTTCGTTGTAATATTGCTCGTACAGGGCCGTCTTTAATCCCGTATTTTCCACAGAAAGCGCCCGCCGGGCCTCCTCAGCCGTCTCATAGCGGGCGTGCAGTTTCTCATATCGTTGGGCGAGAGCCTGATTTTCCGCAATTAGATCACTCTGCTCAATGACCTCAATCTGCGCCGAAATCTCCGCCACAGCAAGCTTTTGCTTTTCGAGTAGTTCACGGATATTCTCAGCCATCGTATCCCCCGTCCTTTTCGCACAGCGAAAAGCTTTTTCACCGACAAGTGCATGTCAGTGTGCGCCAGAGGTGAAAAAATCAAATCTCAACGCACGGCGGGATTCATTCCCGACGGGCGTTACAAAAACCCGCCGTAGCGACCCGTCCCGCAGGGCGGTTCCCCCAACCCAAATGCTTGCATTTGGGTTGATTGAGCGGCAGCAGACGGAGTAAATCTTACGGCTTAGGTACGGGTAGAATTTCTCTGCGGGGTACCTCTCGTTGCCGATAAAGGCGGTTTCCCTTTAAATCCCGCACCCCAGTGTCGCCAACTGGGAAACCCGACTGCCACTGAGTCCGCACTGTAATCCTCCGTCTGCCCGGACGCATTCGCATCCGACAGCCTAGGTGTTTTCCACTAACAGTCTAACCGGCTCTTTAGCCTCTTTTGCAACGGGTATTTCAAGGGGCGATTCCCAGGCGTCCATGGCCGTGGCTGCCCAGGCAGATCCCCTATCCGCACCCGCCACGTCAAGGCAGGCTACTCTGCACACAGCGTCCAAATCGGCACCGCATTGCAGGTTCAATCCTGAACCGTACCAGCACCGCACCACAAATGGGAGTAGGGAACTGGCACAAAAACAGGTCTCCACGACGACAGGAACGGATTTTCCATGCCATTGGAAAGCGCCCTGAAGCCGCAATGGTGTTTGCATTGCTCCACCATTCCCCCCAGCACCCACCCCAGACTGGGCGTCCAAAGCAGGCACCAGAGATTTCACAGATATGCCCTTCAAAGGATTTTTAGGCCCTTCTTGGGAGCCGGCAGCTCTGACTAGGATACTGCGCCGCTGTTTTGTGTACATATCGTACACCTATTATTTTATCAAATTTTCGACCAAAATTCAATACCAGCTTTTAGCTTTTCGTGCAATTTCCACACACTTCCGCCCGGCCGTCTTATGATCGGCCAATGGGAATCCCCAGCACTCTGTTCCTGTCCCCGGTCTCCGCCGGATCCGCAGACCACTTTCTGCAAAATTTCATAAAGTGCAAAAACAGCTCCCCGTTGCCGTCGGGGGCAAGATCCGCAAATGCTGTGCTGTCGGCGTTCCAAAGCCTGCGTGTCACCGGGGTCTGTTTTCCAAAGAGGGAGGCGACGATCAAATGTTCTCCCCAGAGATGCCGGGCGGCGGTTACGTCTTGCTTTTCTATCTCTTGTAAATACCGCAAGAGCCCAAGCAGAGCCCGGACTTCTTCCACGCCCCGCCTTGTCAGGCGAATTTTCCCTTTTGCATCGGCTGCGGCAAATTGCCACTCCACCAGTTGCGCCATGCCAAACGCCCTGATTTCCCGGTTGAACACTTCTACCTGATCCATATTCTCTCCAGACCACTTGAAGAATTCCGTATCGCTTACCGCCTCGCCCATGATGGCGGCCTGCTGGAACATCTCGAACAGAAGCGCCTCTGGTTCGCTGACCTGATCGGGCGGTTGATCTAACCGTATGGCGCAAATTTCTTTCTTTTTCTTCGATTTCCCCTCCGGCACCCGCCGCCAAAACGTAATATCTCCTGCCAGGCCCCACTTGACCAGATAGGCCGAGGCGGGCGTAGGGAGTGATCGTACCACTGTGGTCGCATTTACCACCCAGGCCATAGCGGGAATACTGCCCTGAAACGGGATCTCTGGACTGGCTTTCTCGCTGAGCAGAGCAGATCGCCGGATGCGGCTGCCATCGGACAAATAAATATGAAGCGTCCGATAGAGATACCAGCCGAACGCTGAAATACTGACAATCAATAAAAATAGCGTTATCAAAAACAAGCCCATACGGAAATCCTCCCAAAAGGCTGTGTAGACAGCCATATATGTACCAGTATATACAACCCCCCGGTGAAACACAAGCCCGCCAGACAGGAAATCCGAGAATTTGATATTGACAACTATTTTACCTTCTAGTATAATAGCTAAGCCGCACCTGATTTGGGAGCATAGCTCAGCCGGGAGAGCACATGCCTTACAAGCATGGGGTCACAGGTTCAAGCCCTGTTGTTCCCACCAGGAATTCCCCACAAGGCAGGCCTTGCGGGAATCCCAGCGACGTGGCCCAGTAGTTCAGTTGGTTAGAACGCCAGCCTGTCACGCTGGAGGTCGACGGTTCGAGCCCGTTCTGGGTCGCCAAACCCGGGGCATTTCCCTGAAATGCCCTGACATACGCCTTCGTAGCTCAGTTGGTAGAGCAGCGGACTGAAAATCCGCGTGTCGTTGGTTCGATTCCGACCGAAGGCACCAAGCAAGAAAGAAAATGTGGTCAAACACCTTGGTAATCAAGGGTTTGTCCACGTTTTCCTTTTCCGAGCTAAAGCGACAAAATGGACAAAATATTGCAAAGTTGCCAATAGGATTTTTTGGACGAAATCATCTAATCCTAATGGCTATTTTTTTATGATATTTGGGTGTGCTTTGCATACAAATGATAAAGGGGTATATAAGAAGGCATTGATATTGTAACATTCCAGCTTATACGTAGAAATCATTGTGAGCTTGAATATCTATTTAGTGGCAGTTTTTATGAGTATGACCCATCGTTAAATACGATATTGATTCCCATAACCGATAAAATATATGCAAAGGTGAGAAGTTGCATAATGGAAATGACCAGTCCTCATCGTACCTATGAAATAAATAGTATTATTGATTTATTACGTGCTGCCAAAGATTCTGATATAAAAAAATGGCTTAAAGGATGGGATAAACACACAGCTAAAAAAGCATCTTTAAAAATAAAATAGATTTCTAGTCATATTGACTTGTTGCTTTTAGCTGTATATACTGTCTAAAAGAGTCGATTTTGAAACAAGGAGTTTTGTGATGTTGGAAACTATAATTTCGATTATTAGCATAGTATTAGCTTTTTTGAGTTTTTTACTAGCTTTTTTTTCGTTTAAAAATTCTAGAGAAGCGAAGTATAAAGCAAATCAGCCTACATTAACTTTATCAGAACTAAAACTCTTTCTTGACAGATTTGAACTATATGGTGGCGAAAAAGTTTCATGGGGGAAAAATAAGTTTTTAAGAGGAGCAAACCATGAAGAACACGTTCTAAACAACACACAAAGAACTACTATGTTAGAACACAATAACAAAAACTATCTTCTTATAAATTTTTGCCCTAAAGACATCTCTACTTCTAAAAAGGCTGTAATAGCATTTGACGCTATAAACATAAAAGTTGATTTCAGTAATAATGAAGTTGCTAAATTGCGTCTGAAAAAAGTTTTTTCAATAGCTCCTAGTGGAGAAAGTTTTGTAAAAAATTTTATGGTTGATGCTGAATTTTTCGTTTCGGGGTCAACTTTAGAAGTTCCAGTTGCCTATGCCTGTATATATGACCATCCAACAGCTATACATCTTCAAAAAATATATAGATTGAAAAAATCGCTTTTTAAAAGTATTAAAAAAACTCCTGTCAATCTTTTGCAATCAAGAGGCAATGCTGATGATTATATTGGCTTTGTTGAAACTGGCTATTTATTAGAATGTAAGACAATTGATGGTTATATCTATGAGTATTCACTATATATGAAAATAAATGAAAACGGAACGCTTGTTTTAGAGAAAATTCAGAATGGGAGTAAACTTTTTGATGAAAAAGTGAACGGGAGAAAAGGTATAGTTCAAGAAGCCCCTCCGAAAAAGGAGTGGAAAAACAAGATTTGGTTTAAGAAGCTATAAATAGCTAATTAGCAATATAAGACACTGTAGTAAGGGCTTGTATAAAGTCCTTGGAGTGCTCATTGATGCAGACGCAGTAAAAAATAAAATAGCACAGGGACTAGAGAAAGCGGAACTTATTGAAAGCCTAATCAATACAATATTCCTAAAAGTAAAGAGTAGTAAGAACATAAATATAAAAAGGGTAAAAGAATTACTTATAGAGCTTGAAAAGGTAAGGTTAGACTTAGAATTTAAAGACTACGGTTTAACACAAAATGAGAACACAAAATGAGACAGTTAAAATGCTTGACAGAGCGGGGGCTGTCTGATATAATCCTCTTTGCAAAGTACCTCACAATCCTATTTGCAAGGTTTTAATAATTGATTATCAAGAAGCCATTTTTCTAGCAATTGCAATGCCTGCACGGAATTTAATAGAATCAACAATACGCCTTGAAAGTTCAGTTTCCTATTTTTTCAACTGAAAATCTGCGTGTCGTTGGTTCGATTCCGACCGAAGGCACCATCCGCACGGCCAATCGGCCGTGCACTCTGCGGGAGTGACTCAGTGGTAGAGTGTCACCTTGCCAAGGTGAAAGTCGCGAGTTCGAATCTCGTCTCCCGCTCCAGCTTACTACCAGGGTAACGCCGCTCCGTTTCCGCCGTTGGCGAAAACTGCGCTATGTTACCCTGTCGTTCGCTCCCGACACGGGGAAAGACCCACCCGTGCCGGAGAAGAGCAAGGTCAAGGGCATTTGGACGCCGGACTTCCGACGGGCGGCTTACGCCGCCAAGCGCCTGCCCTCCCCAGGACAGCGGGTTTGCGTCGGGATCAACGAGGCGACATAGCCAAGTGGTAAGGCAGAGGTCTGCAAAACCTCTATTCCCCGGTTCAAATCCGGGTGTCGCCTCCAAATTCAAGAAATCCTGTAGTTTCAATGACTACAGGATTTCTCTTTATTTACAACGATTTTCAGTCTTTTTTTACTCATAATGGGGAGAGCAGTGAGCAGGTTGTTACTCAAAATAGAATAACTCCTCAAATTTCTTGTCCAGTGCAATGCAGAGAATAAGCGCCAATTTTGCCGTGGGGCAAAACTGTCCGGTTTCGATGGAGCTGATGGTGTTGCGGGATACGCCCACCAGTTCGGCCAGCGCCGCTTGAGAGAGGTCTTTTTCCGCCCTGGCCACTTTCAGCTTGTTTTTTAGGATGATTTCGTCTTTCATTTAGCCCCACCACCCTTGGAGCGTTCCTACATACCTCACGAATAAAATGACAGTGGCAATTCCTAAAACGGCGAACCAAATAGCGGCTATCAAGTATCTTTTCTGGTTTAAAATGCGATATTTGGCGAGAAATTCTCCAAACCAAGAAGCGAGAATGACCGAAGACAAAGCGTATGTGGCAAGCACCTGCCCGGCAATGATAGATAAGAGCAGCAAAGGGAAACCAATTACTTCGATGCCCCAATGGTTGCCGTTCTTTGCCCCTTGGGTTACTGCATGTTCTATACCCTCGTCTTTGTTTGACTGCCTACTCTTTGCCAGTATTTCCTCTTTGCGGCTTCCGTTGCCTTCTGTTGCATTGTTCATTTCAATCCCTCCAAGTTCATCCCTCATCGTAACAGTCCAAAGAAATGAGAAATTTCCCACCATCCGAATGATACCGCAAGGAGTGATATAATGCCAACAATTGCACTCACGCCAGCAACAATTGTCAATATGAGGTGACAGTTCCCTTTTGTGAAACGGTACTCTATTAGGCCTTGTCCAAAGGCAAATGCACACATAGCTGTGGCACTGGAAAAAAATGCAACAAGCTCTCTGGTAAATAAGGTGAAAAGTGCAATAGGAATCAATACGGCAAACAGGGTATACTCGCCCAACTTACGCCCTTTTAGTTGCGCATACTCCATGCCCTCGTCTCTGTTTGCCCTTCTGCTTCTCTCCAGAACTTCATTTCTGTCCATGAAATTTAACCTCCAAGTGTAATTGTCTGTTTGACAAGTTTTATTGTCGAAACAATCATAACATACGCCAAGTGTGCTTGTCAACAATAAAATCGAAATTTTTTTTGCAGACCGCAAAATGCTATCTCTCCACTTGACGGGGCGGGCGGGGAGCGTTTATACTGATTTGTAGAAATACCCAATCAAACGAAACGGAGGCGGCAGAATGATTTATAGACCGCTGGGGAACACAGGGAAAGAGATCAGCGCCATCGGCATCGGCTGTATGCGCTTTGATCCGGAGGAATACAAGAAAGGCCCGGAAAAGCCGGCAGAGGTTCTATTGCGGGCCAGGGAGCTGGGAATCAACTACTTTGACACGGCGCCCTATTACTGTGAGGATCACAGCGAGGATATTGTGGGCTATGCCGTCTCTCAGATGAAGGAAAAGCCCTATGTCTCCACGAAATGCTCTCTGGGCATGGCGAAAACGGCGGACGAGGCCTATGCCCGGGTGGAGAAATCCTTAGAGCGGCTCAAAATGGACAAGATCACTGTCTACAACCTGTGGTGCATCAAGACCATGGAGGAGTACCAAGAGATGCTCCGCCCCGGCGGGCTCTACGAGGGGGTTCTGCGGGCGCAAGAGGACGGATTGATTGAGCACATCTGCTGCAGTGTACATATTGACGGCAAAGGCCTTGCAGAGATCGCCGCCGACGGCCGGATGGCGTCTGTCACCCTGGGGTATAATGCGCTCAACTTTGCCTACCGCCGTGAGGGGATCGAGGCCTGCTATAACGCAGGACTCGGCGTTGTGATTATGAATCCTCTGGCGGGCGGATTGCTCCCCCGTCACGCAGAGAAGTTCGATTTTATCCGAAACAGCCCTGATGAGACCATTGTCCAGGCGTCCCTCCGGTTCCTCCTGGGGCAAAAGGAGATCACCGCCGCCCTGCCCGGCCCCGCCAACATTGCGGAGTTGGAGGAGTGCGTCTCTGCCGTGGAGAACGTACAAGAGGTCACTCAGAAGCGGTTGGCGGCCCTCTCCAAACAACTGACCCGTGAATTGGACACTCTTTGTACCGGATGTGCCTACTGCGACGACTGCCCGGAGGGGATTCCCGTGCCGGAATTTTTAGACGCCTATAACATGAAGCTGTTAGAAGATGACCCGGACGCCCTCGCCAATCGGATCAAATGGCAGTGGGCGCTGGAGCCGGCGTTGGCGGCCAAATGTACCCGGTGCGGTGTGTGCGAGACGCTCTGCACCCAGAAACTTCCGGTCATGGATCGGCTGGCGGAAATCGCCCGCCTTGCGTAAATGCAGATCCTTTTGATAATTTTTACCGAAAATGATTGACAAGAGGCAGCGGATTGGATATAATAGCACTCGCCCATTTGAAGCGGGTGCTTACACGGCGGCATAGCTCAGTTGGCTAGAGCATTCGGTTCATACCCGGAGAGTCACTGGTTCAAATCCAGTTGCCGCTACCA